>Ga0307477_10000754_pt1 | contig 31896 bp, 27 predicted proteins | sample atmos_gasesECM2C_FD_203316 | JGI IMG/M metagenome (GOLD analysis project Ga0307477, IMG submission 203316) | Hardwood forest soil microbial communities from Morgan-Monroe State Forest, Indiana, United States - atmos_gasesECM2C_515 | ecosystem: Environmental > Terrestrial > Soil > Temperate...
CGGGAAATTTCGTCATCGGGCGGACAAGTCGATTACGCCCCATCGCGGCCCCGCCGAAGAACAACAGCCCGATCAGTCCAGCGAGAATTACAGCTGGTATTGGCATCCGCGACAGTTCAGCATCGGGATGAAGGAAGGTCATTACTTCCACGGACACAGCGCCCAAGAGGAAACCGAAGATACCTAGCCGCCGTGTGTTCCACTTTGTTCCCATCGTCATACCTGCGCCTTTGGGTCTCGGGGGCAATCATGCGTCAGGTTGATTAAAGATTTGGGTCGCTTCTGCTGCGGCCTAATTGCAACATCCTGTGGCTTTGCTACACTCATTTTTCCTTAACGATGTAGACCGATTCCAAACGCGAGGCCTTTCGGCCACATGGCAGTCCTTTCTTTATCCCAGTCGCGGATGTTTGGCGGGCCATTCCGGCTTCTGAAAGCCGTATCACGTTCGTCGCTGATCGCGCTCGCCGTCGGTCTCGCCGCCTTGATTTCGGGCGTGCTCACTTATCTCACTTTGACTGGTCTTGCGCCGTACAACCCAAAACCGGCCATGATCGTCGTCCTCATCCTGGTGGACCTCTCGCTGGTGCTGGCGCTCGGCGCGCTAATTGCCTGGCGCCTAACGCGGCTCTGGATCGAACGCAAAAGCGGCGCCGCGGGATCGAAACTTCACATTCGCTTGGTGGTGATGTTCTCGGCCATCGCTGTGATCCCGGCCATTCTGGTCGCGGTTTTTGCCGCGGTGTCGCTTAATCTCGGTATCGAGGCGTGGTTCTCGGAACGCGTGCAGACGGCGCTTGCCAACTCGGTGAGCGTCGCAGACGCCTATGTGGAAGAGCACAAAAAGGTCATTCAGGGCGACATTCTCGCAATGGCCATCGATCTCAATCGTGCGGCCGTGCTGGTGCAGGCGGATCAGAAACGCATCGTCGAGATTCTCGAAACCGAAGCCAAGATCCGCGCCCTTCCGGCGGTCTATGTGGTCGATTCCAGCGGCCGTACGCTGGCAAGCGCCAAGCTCGGCACCATGCCCGATCGCGGTCCGGTTACGCCCGAGCAGATCGGTGAGGCCAAAGGCGGCCAGGTCGTGGTGCTGGCCGATTCCAATGAGAAAGCCGTCTCGGCTCTGGTCAAGCTCGACGCCTTCAATGACGCCTATCTGCTGGTCACCCGGCCGGTCGATTCTCAAGTCCTCGAATATCAGCGCGGCACGCATGATGCCGTGTCTGTCTATCAACGCCTCAATCAAAACCGTTCCGAAATCCAGCTCACCTTCGCCGCGCTCTATGTTGTCGTCGCGATGCTTATCCTTTTGGCCGCCATTTGGCTGGCGCTTTGGGCGGCAAGCCGCATTGTCACGCCCATCGGGCGGTTGGCCGGCGCGGCCGAGCGCGTCTCGGAGGGCGATCTTCGCGTGCGTGTCGCGGTTGGAGAGGACGACGACGAGATCAGTTCGCTTTCCGAAACTTTCAACCGCATGACCTCGCAGCTCGAAGCGCAGAGAAAGGAGCTGATCGATGCCAATTTTCAGCTCGATTCGCGACGGCGCTTTACCGAGGCAATGCTGGCGGGCGTATCCGCCGGCGTCGTCGGCCTCGACGGGGCAGGGCGCATTACCCTTATCAACCGCACCGCGTCGCGCCTTCTCAATGCGCGTCCCGAGGACATCGAGACCCGCCATTATTCCGAATGCATGCCGGAGCTCGCCGGACTGATCCGGCGCGCTATGAACGAACCCACCGCTCGCGCCGCCGGCCAAGTCGATGTGCGCCGCGATCGCGCTTTGCGGCACTTGAATGTGCAAGTGTCGAGCGAAGCGGGCGACAAGACGCATGGTTTCGTCGTGACCTTCGATGACATTACCGATTTGGTATCCGCTCAGCGTACCGCTGCATGGGCCGACGTGGCGCGGCGCATTGCCCACGAGATCAAGAACCCACTCACGCCGATTCAGCTTTCCGCCGAGCGCCTGAAACGCAAATATGCGGCCGAGGTATCCAGCGATCCGGATGTCTTCACGCAATGCACCGACACCATCATTCGCCAGGTCGGCGACATTGGGCGAATGGTGGACGAATTCTCGTCCTTCGCGCGCATGCCGGCGCCCATCATTCGCCGGGAAGAAGCCCAAGAGCTGATCCGGCACGCGGTCTTTCTCCAGCGCGTGGCGCAGCCGCAGATCGCATTCGAGGTTGCCGCTCCGAGCGAGCCCTTGATTTTCGATTGCGACGGCCGCCTGGTCGGCCAGGCGCTCATCAATGTTCTGAAAAATGCCACAGAAGCGATTGCTGCGCGCTCGGCGGCGGGCGATCCAGCGCCGGGGCACATCGCGATCGATGTTTCCCGCAAAGCCGACCGGGTTATTATTTCGATTCGCGACAACGGCATCGGCCTGCCGGCGGAAAACCGCCATCGCTTGACCGAGCCCTATGTCACGACGCGCGTCAAAGGTACCGGGCTCGGGCTCGCGATCGTGCGCAAGATTCTTGAGGATCATGGCGGTGAGCTGCTTCTCGAAGATGCGGCGAGGAATGCGGGCGGGTTCTCCACCGGCGCCACCGTAACCATGATTTTTCCAATGAACCGGCCTGCAAAAGCAGAGGGGGTCGCGCATGAAAATGAACGGGTCGCTGGTCTCGCCTGAGATCCTCGTCGTCGACGACGAAGCCGACATTCGCGAACTGATGGCCGGCATTCTCGCCGATGAGGGCTTTGAGACCCGCATTGCCGCCGATTCCGACGGCGCGCTCCACGCGATCGGACTGCGGCGGCCGCATCTGGTCGTGCTCGACGTCTGGCTGCAGGGTAGCAGGCTTGACGGCATCCAGGTGCTGGACATCCTCAATCGCGAGCATCCCGATCTTCCCGTGGTGATCATCAGCGGTCACGGCACCATCGAAACCGCCGTCGCAGCGATCAAAAAAGGCGCCTACGACTTCATCGAAAAACCCTTCAAAGCCGACAAATTGTGCCACACCGTGCGTCGGGCTTTGGAATCCGCGCGTTTGAAACGCCAGGTCGAAGAACTGAAGCTCAAGGCGGGCGACGACACCGAGCTGTGTGGCAACTCTACGGCCATCGCGCAATTACGGCAGCTCGTCGACAAAATTGCGCCGACTGGAAGCCGGGTACTGATCACCGGTCCGTCGGGATCGGGCAAGGAAGTGACCGCCCGCCTGATCCATTCGCTTTCGCGCCGCTCCGATAACGCCTTTGTCGCCATCAATTGCGCCATGATGGAGCCTTCACGGATTGAAGCGGAACTGTTCGGTATCGAATCCGACACCGCGCGCAAAATCGGCCTGCTCGAGCTTGCCCATGGTGGCACGCTGTTTCTCGATGAAGTCGCCGACATGCCGCTCGAAACCCAAAGCAAAATCCTGCGTGTGCTGATCGACCAAACCTTCCAGCGGTTAGGCGGTTCGACGCGCGTGCAGGTGGATGTGCGCGTGATCTCGTCCTCCACCTCCGACCTGCGTCAGGAGATCGAAGCCGGCCGATTCCGCGAAGACCTCTACCATCGGCTGAATGTGGTGCCGGTGCGCGTGCCATCGCTCGCCGAAAGGCGCGACGACGTGCCTTTGCTGGTGGCTCACTTCATGAAACGTCTCTCGGCGGCTTCGGGCTTGCCCATGCGCGATGTTTCCGACGAAGCCATGGCCGTGTTGCAGGCCTATAATTGGCCCGGGAACGTCCGGCAGCTCCGCAACATCGTAGAACGGCTATTGATCCTCGCGACCGACGACGCGGCCGGCGCAATCTCCGCCGATCTGCTGCCATCGCATTTCAATGGCGCGTCATCGCCTTGGGCCCCTGGGGCAAAGCCGGATCTGATCATCTCGCTCCCTTTACGCGAGGCGCGTGAGATTTTCGAGCGCGAATATCTGCTCGCTCAGATCAACCGCTTCGGCGGAAATATTTCCCGTACCGCGTCCTTCATCGGAATGGAGCGCTCGGCGCTTCATCGCAAGCTCAAATCCTTGGGCGTTGCTTCGTTACGCCTCGATCAGGCCTTCAACGCATGACCCTGCCGCGCCGAACATGATCGCTTGCACAGGTCACGCCCGCCTCATGCCGGGCGGGCGCATCGCCTATGTTGATGGCCGCTATCTGCCGCATGCCAGCGCATTCGTCCACATCGAGGATCGTGGCCTGCAATTCGCCGATTCCGTCTATGAGGTTTGCTCAGTCCTGGAAGACCGCTTGATGGATGAGGAGGGCCACCTTGCGCGCTTGGCGCGAAGTCTTGCGGCGCTTGACATGCCCATGCCGATGCCTGCGAGCGCGTTGAGAATCGTCATGCGCGAAATGCTCCGGCGCAACCGGCTGAAGAACGGCCTGCTTTACCTCCAGGTCACGCGCGGCGCCTATAGGCGCGACCATGTCATGCCTTCGCCGGCCCGCAGCTCCTTGATCATGACGGCTCGATCCAGCGACATGGCCGCTGTCGAGAAGCGCCGGAGAGAAGGAATTGCGGTCGTAACGTTGCCGGATATCCGCTGGGGCCGCTGCGATATCAAAACGACGGGACTTCTTCCCAACGTCATGGCGAAAACCGAGGCGCGCAAATCGGGTGCATTCGAAGCTTGGCTAGTGGGTCGCGAGGGTTTCGTCACGGAAGGCACCTCAACCAATGCCTGGATCGTCACGGAAGACGGCGTTGTTGTGACCCGCGACCTGTCTTCCGCCATTCTCGCTGGGGTCACCCGCGCCGGCGCGCTTGCTTCTTTGGCTCAGGCAGGCGTCAACGCCATCGAAGAACGCGCCTTCAGCGTGCGTGAAGCCTACGCCGCGCGCGAAGCTTTCGTGACCTCCGCCTCCGGCGGCGTCATTCCGGTAAAATCCATTGATGGCAAGATTTTAGGCGAGGGAAAGCCGGGCGCGATCACGCTGAAAGTGCACGCTCTTTATTCCCAGTTTTCACGCGCTGCGGCGCAGGCTTAGTTTTCCCTTCGCAATGCCAGCGAAGGCCTATATTGTCATAGGCGCGCGGAGATTAACCGTCACCCGGCAATGTCCGTATTGGACATCCGCTTCATAACAAATGGGGTTCACCCATGAACGAAAAGCCGCAGAACCTCCAGGACACATTCCTTAACGCTGTCCGCAAGAGCAAAACCGCCGTAACCATTTACTTGGTGAACGGGGTAAAGCTGCAAGGCAATATCACATGGTTTGACAATTTTTGCGTCCTGCTGCGGCGCGACGGTCAAGTCCAGCTGGTCTATAAACATGCCATCTCGACCGTTATGCCGATGGGACCAGTTCAGCTCCAGGAGCAGGATTCGGGCGGAGCGGGGGAGTCCTGACGCGCAGCAAATCCGGCAAGGCGGGGGGCGCGCACGCGACGGGCTCCGGCGAGATACGCCGCGCGGTCGTTCTTCATGTCGCCAAGAAATCGGGCGCCGACGCGAGCCGCAAAGAGGAATCGCGGCTGGCCGAAGCCGTCGCGCTGACCGCAGCGATCGGCCTTACCGTGGCGGAAGTGGAGATCGCCACCATTGCCCGCGCCACCCCGGCCACGCTGATCGGCGCCGGCAAGGTCGATGAGCTGAAAGCACTCTGCCAAGTCATTGGACCCGAAGTGGTTGTCGTGAACGCCGCTGTCTCCCCGGTGCAGCAGCGCAATCTGGAAAAGGCTTGGGGGGCCAAGGTGCTCGATCGCACCGCACTCATCCTGGAGATTTTTGGCGAGCGGGCAAAAACACGCGAAGGCCGGCTGCAGGTAGAGCTTGCCCATCTCACCTATCAGCGCTCGCGCCTGGTGCGGAGCTGGACCCATCTGGAACGCCAGCGCGGCGGCTTCGGTTTTCTCGGCGGGCCGGGCGAAACCCAAATCGAGACCGACCGCCGGCTGATCGGCGAACGCATCGCGAAAATCAAGCGCGAGCTGGAAGAGGTTAAGCGCACCCGCGGCCTGCACCGCCAGGCTCGAAAGCGCGTGCCTTATCCGGTAGTTGCGCTGGTCGGCTACACCAACGCGGGAAAATCGACCCTGTTCAACCGCCTCACCGAATCCGAGGTTCTCGCCAAGGATATGCTGTTCGCGACCTTGGATCCCACCATGCGAGGGCTAAAGCTGCCGTCAGGCCGGCGCATCATTCTCTCGGACACCGTTGGATTCATTGCCGATCTTCCCACTCAATTGGTAGCGGCCTTCCGCGCCACCCTGGAGGAAGTGCTGGAGGCCGACATCATCCTCCACGTCCGCGACGCCGCTCATGACGAGTCGGAAGCGCAAAAAGCCGACGTTCTCAAAGTGCTGCACGAGTTGGATGTCCATGAGGATGAGCGCAGCATGGTGGAAGTTCTTAACAAGATCGACCTCCTCGAGCCGGACGTGAGGGCGGCCCAGATTGCCCGCAACCTCGCTAAGGGGCGAATGTTGACAGCGAAAGAAGTGGCCGTTTCCGCGCTGACCGGGGCCGGATTGGATTCGCTCCTGGAGATCATTGACCGCTTGCTGGGCAATGAGGAGCGCACCATGCGGCTTACCCTTGGCGTGGCTGACGGCGCTGGCCTTGCCTGGGCCTATAACAACGGCCGCGTCCTCGAGCGGCGAGAAACCGATAGGGCCATTTATCTGGTGATCGCTGGCGATCCGGAAATCATCGACCGGTTTTCCGCACATTTTCCCGGCCGTCTCGACATTATTGAGCCCGATCGCCGCCGCTGCGCCCTATCTTCCTAGAAAGATCTTTCCTCCTCCGCCTGTGCACGGCTGTCCGGGGATACCCCCTTCAGATCGTAACACCGTAACAAAGCGCGATTTTGCTGCATTTTCGGAGCCTCAAACCGCAACATAGATCGTAACATAGATCGTAACAGCGGGTCACAAGCCGCCGTGCTATGCGAGAGATAGTGAAAAGAGGCTTTGGCAACGGGCGGGCAGGTAAAGCTGATCTGGAATCCCAACGAGTCCTCCGAGATCCGCTTTTTGCAACCGAAAATCTTTCCTCGGACCGCCGTGCGCCTGGGGGGCAGCGGTCGCGCCGATGCAGAGCTTTGGCGCGACCGCGAAGGCGGAAATCCGGGTAGCGGGCTTTTCACGCCTGCTCCCTCCTTTTCGCCTCCTGCCACAGCGTTTCCATCTCTTCGAGCGAGGCCTGTTCCAAGGTTCGACCCTGGGCCTCAAGTCCTGCCTCGATGGCCTTGAAGCGCCGCACGAATTTCGCATTGGCGCCGCGCAGCGCATGTTCGGGATCAAGCTTCAGATGGCGCGCCAGATTGGCCACCGCGAACAACATGTCGCCGAATTCTTCTTCGACTTTCTCTGCTTTGCCGGACGCCGCGGCCTCGGCAAGCTCTCGAGTTTCCTCGGCAATTTTGTCGGCAACGGTGACCGGGCTCGGCCAATCGAAACCCACTTGTGCAGCTCGATTTTGCAATTTTATCGCGCGCACCAATGCGGGCAGGGCGCCCGGAACATCGTCAAGCAGCCCCCCGGGCTTTGCCTGTTTCCCCGCTCGCTCCTGCCGTTTGATGTCTTCCCAGGCCCGGCTCACGGCCGAAGGCGTATCCGCCCCGCTTGTTGAAAAGACATGCGGATGGCGCCTGATCATTTTCTCGCAAATCGCGCGTACCACGTCGGGAAAAGCAAACAGGCCTTTCTCCGACGCCATCTGGGCGTGGAACACCACCTGCAACAGCAGATCGCCAAGTTCATCCTTGAGCGCCGCGTAATCGCCGCTCTCGATCGCCGACGCCACCTCGTAGGCTTCTTCAATCGTGTACGGCGCTATGGTCGCGAAGTTCTGTTCCAAATCCCACGGGCATCCGCCGTTCGGATCCCGCAGGCGGCGCATGATCGCAAGCAGTTCGGCAATATTGCTGCCGGGCCTTCTGTTTTCGGTCATGCCGGCAAAGTAGGCTAGGCACCGAGGCAGTCAAAGCCCCGGGCCAATTCATCCCCATCTCAGCACGTCAGAATTTCGTATAAGCAATATTATGGGCAATTGACAAACTTGCATAAGCCACGTGGCAACGCGAACATCCTGCTGCCGGAGGAAATCCCATGACTATCGACGACGAACGATACAGACGCATTGTCACGACCCATGTCGGGAGCCTACCGCGCCCTGACGCACTTGCCGACATGATGGCCGACGGCAAAGCCGATCCGGAAAATTTCGCCGCTGCTGTTCGTAACGGGGTCACCGAATCCGTTCGCCGCCAGACCGAGTGCGGCATCGATGTTATCGATGACGGCGAGCAGTCCAAGCCTGGGTTCATCACCTATATCCATGAGCGCCTTGGCGGCATGGAGCCACGCCTGGATGAGCCCGCGCAGCTCGATACGCGCGAAAAACGCGCCTTTCCGGAATTTTACGCCCATGGTCATTCGGGATCCCGGCCGCCGCCGATGATCTGCACCGGACCGGTGCGCTATATCGGCCAGAAACAGCTCAAGACGGACATCGAAAACCTCAAATCGGCGCTTAAAAACGTCACAGCCACCGACGTGTTCATGCCAGCCGTATCGCCCGGGCAAATCCAGCGCTACCACCTGAACCGCTACTACAAATCCGACGACGAATTCCTCGTTGCCGTCGGCGAAGCCATGCGCGAGGAATATCTGGCGATCATCGGCGCCGGATTCATGCTCCAGATCGACGATCCCCATTTGGCGATGCATTACATGCTGGAGCCCAATTTAAGCGTCGCGGAGTGCCGCCGCTGGGCGAACCATTACGTTGAGATACTCAATCACGCGCTGCGCGATCTCCCCATCGACCGCATCCGCCATCACACCTGCTACGGCATCAATATGGGCCCCAGAGTCTGTGATCTCGAATTCCAGCACCTCATCGACATCGTCCTGAAAATCCCCGCCAAATATTATTCCTTCGAAGCGGCAAACCCGCGGCATGAACATGAGTGGCGGTTGTGGGAAACCACCAAACTGCCGGCCGGCAAGGCCATCATTCCCGGCGTCATCAGCCATTGCACGGTTCTGGTCGAACACCCCGAGCTTGTCTCCGAGCGGATTCAGCGTTTTGCGCGGCTGGTTGGCCGTGAGAACGTGATTGGCGGCGCCGATTGCGGCTTTGCCTCCATGCCACGCGCGGTGCCTGAGGTTCACCCGACGATCGTCTGGGCGAAGTTCAGGAGCCTGTCGGAAGGCGCCCGGCTCGCATCGCAAGCGTTGTGGAGCTAATTAGCGGCGCGTCGACGATCATCCCGTCATAGGCGGGCTCGACGCCCCTCGGCAGCTCAGAGGCGAGCCGGGCATAATCCACGTCGATATTGAAATTGGTCAGGATCGCCCGCTTGGGTTTGACCTGTGCGATCCAACCGAGGGCCGTCTCTATATTGGCGTGCGTGGGGTGCTCCCGGTAACGCAGCGCATCGAGAATCCAAACCTCCACGCCTTCAAGCGCGGCGAAAGCCTGTTCGTCCAGTCCGTTGACATCGCTGGAATAAGCTAACCCGCCGGAGCGAAAACCCAAGGACCGCGCCGCCGGCCCGTGCGCCTGCCAAAAGGCCAGGATCGGAAGCGGCCCCCCTGCCCCGGCAATTTCGAACGGCACAAACGGTTCGGGGATGGCGTGGCCATTGATGATCGCCGGATATTCACTACCCGGCGGGGCTTCGAAACAATAATCGAATTGGCGCTTCAAATGCTTGAGCGTCGCTCCATCGGCGTACATCTCGATTCGCTTTCGCGAGATGAAAGTGAGCGGACGCAAATCGTCGATCCCGTTGGTTTGGTCGGCATGCGGGTGCGTCATCAGCACCCCATCGAGTCGCGTCACGTGCGCCGCCAGCAATTGTTCGCGCATATCGGGCGAGGTATCGACGAGAACGGTGGTTCCTCCGCGCCGAAGAAGTACCGAACAGCGCCGGCGGCGATTTTTCGGGTTGCCCGGATCGCAGGCACCCCAATCGCCGCCGCCATCCGCCCCGCCCAACCGCGGCACGCCGGCGGACGAACCACATCCAAGTATGATCGCTTCAAGCCGGTCTTCCATCACGCATTTGCCTTCGGGCCCACCTTGGCAAACAACCGGAAGAAATTCTCCGTCGTCGCCTGTGCCAGCTCGGCAATGCCGATGCCCTTCAGTTGCGCCAGCATCGCCGCAGTATGCACGATGAAGGCCGGTTCGTTGCGCTTGCCACGAATGGGTTGCGGCGCCAAATAGGGCGCATCCGTTTCAACCAGCAAGCGGCTGAGCGGCACTTCCTTCAAAGTAGCACGCAATACTTCGGATTTTTTGAACGTTGCGATTCCCGAAACCGAAATAGAGAAACCAAGCTCAAGCGCCGCCCCCGCCAGACGGGCGCTGCCGGTAAAGCAATGAATCAATCCGGAAAACGGACCGCGCGCGTATTCTTCGCGCAGAACCGCGATGGTGTCGTCCTCCGCGTCGCGCGTGTGCACGATAAGCGGCAATTTGGCCATTCGCGCCGCCGCGATATGGACCCGGAAATTCGCGATCTGCGCTTCGCGCGGACTGTGGTTGTAATAATAATCGAGGCCGGTCTCCCCGAACCCCACAACTTTCGGATGCAGACTTTCGGCGAGCAGCACATCGGCGCTCGAGAGCGGCTCGGCTGCGGCATCGTGCGGGTGAACCCCGACAGTACAGTGGATATCATCGGCCATCTCCGCGACGGCGCGCACACCAGAAAAACGCGCCAAGCCCGTTCCGATCGTAAGGAAATGGGCGACCCCCGCACTTCGCGCCCGCGCCAGCACCGCGTCGAGCTCCGGCGCGAAATCAGGAAAATCGAGATGACAATGACTGTCGACCAGCATGGGGGCGAGCTTGTCCGACGGGACGCGCCAATTCAAGCAGACTACAGTGCGCCCTGGCGGTTCGCGGCGGCTATCTTGCCCGCCGAAGCAAGAATGGTCTGGCGCGGTTCCAAATTCAGGCCCGTCGCGCGCATGAACAAAGCATTGATCTGTTCCCACAGCTCGACGGCGCGCTCGCCGGCGTAGCCTTCCAGGGCTCTGCCGCGTATGCGCCGGGAGAGAGCCTGCACCAGGAATTCGCCAAAATGCATCAGCCCATCGGTGCTGCGGGCGATGCGATCGGACAATTTCAAAATGGCTGAAAAATCCAGTTCGCCATTCGTATGCAGCAGCGTCTCGGCATCGCGCGCGAGCTTCAGCCCATCTTCTCCAGAAAGGCGCATAGCCAATCCGAGCGAACCCTCGGAAAGCCGTGCCAACGCCGCGCGGTCTTTGGCAGCGATTTCCGGAAGCATGCGTTGCAGCGATTCGGTCAGCACCTCTTCCTTCAGCGGCTTCAAATCCAGACGCCGGGTGCGCGAGCGGATCGTCGAAAGCATTTGCCCTGGGGCATGGCTGATGAGGATAAACAGCGCGCGGGCCGGCGGTTCTTCGAGGATTTTCAGCAGGGCATTGGCTGCATTGCCATTCATCTCGTCGGCGCAATCGACAATGGCGATGCGCCAGCCGCCCGCGCCGGCCGTCAGTCCGAAAAAAGCGCCGCTGCGGCGAATCTCGCCGACATCGAGATCCTTGCGCAATTTTCCCTTGTCGTTCTCCCGCCGCCGCAAAACCAGAAGACCAGGATGAGCCTGCGCTTCGATCTGCCGCGACACGGGATCGGCCGGCGCCACGAACAGATCGGGCGGCCCGGCCGCAGTCGCGCCATACCGCAAAAGGTAGCGCGCCATGCGGTAGGCCAGTGTCGCCTTGCCGATTCCCGGCGGCCCCGCGAGCAGCCAGGCCTGCGGGAGAGTGCCGCTGCGGATGGCACGTGCTGCGCGTGCAAGGCCTGCGTCCTGACCAATCAATTCATAGGTCTCGCGCGGATGCGGCTGCCCTTCGACGCGGTCCGGCTCCTCGGGATCCCCACTCATGGCTTCAGCCGCTCCTCGACAATCCGCCAGACATCGGCTGCAATCGCATCGGCGGCGCGAGCTGCGTCCACGACCGCACAGCGCTGCCGCTCGCGCACGGCAATTTCGAGAAACCCCGCGCGCAGCCGCGCGTGAAACTCAGCGTCGAAGCGCTCAAACCGGTTTTCCGCCGCCTGATGGGCAGACGCAGCCGGGCTTACCGTTCCACCCTCATCGAACAATTCCAATCCGCGGCCAGCGGCACGTTCGAGGCCTTTACCGGGATCGATGTCGAATATGATCGTGAGGTCCGGCGCGAAATTGCCCATTGCCGTCCATTGCAGGCGGCGCACGATATCGACGCCAAGCTCGCGGCCGATTCCCTGATAAACAAAAGTCGAATCCGCGAAGCGATCCGATATCACCCATTGCCCGGCCGCAAGCGCCGGCTCGATGATTTTCGCCACATGATCGGCGCGCGCCGCCAGAAACAGCAAGGTCTCGGCAAGCGGCGTCCAACGCTCGGGTTCGCCTTCGACCAGCAATTTTCGGATTTCCTCCGCGCCTTGCGAGCCGCCGGGCTCGCGCGTCAGGATGGTATCGCGCCCGCGCGACTGCAACGACGCGGAGAGTAATTTCGCTTGGGTCGATTTGCCGGCGCCCTCTCCTCCCTCAAAGCTGATAAACTTGCCCCGTATTGCCAATTCACGCCCGTTCCCGGCCAAAGAGCAAAGACTGCAGGCCCGTCATCATCTTGTCGAGGAAGCCGTTCGACGGTACGGCCTCCGCCGCAACCGCCGGCACGGTTTTGTCGGGTTTTCCCGGCACCGCGACGGTCAGTGTGCCGATCTGCTGTCCCGCGGCGACGGGCGCCCGCACCGGGCCGTCATAGCGCAAAGTCACTTTCATTTCGGGACGCGATTGAACCGGCATCATCACCTTGAACGGCGCGTTGACCGTCACGCCCACCGAGGTTTTGGCGCCGCCCCAAATCTCCGCATCGGCCACCACATCGCCTTTGCCGGCAATCTGGTAATCCTTGAATTCGCGATAGCCGATATCGAGTAGCCTGCGCGCTTCGTTGATCCGCTCATGTTCGCTTTTCATCCCGTTGATGACCAGGATCAGGCGCCTGCCGTTCCGTTGCGCCGAAGCCAGAATGCCATAGCCGCCGGCATCTGTGTGGCCGGTCTTAAGCCCATCGACGCCCGTGCTTTCGCCGATTAGCGTGTTGCGGTTCGGCTGGCGGATATTGCTCCAGGTGAAATCCTTGATGGCGAAATATTTATAGTATTCCGGGTAGGTACGGATGACGTGGGCCGCCAGCTTGATCAGATCCTCAGACGACATGTATTGGCCTGGATCCGGAAGGCCGCTGGAATTGACGAAATGCGAATGGGTGAGGCCGAGCTCCTTGGCGCGCGCGTTCATTAGGTCGGCAAAACCCGCTTCCGAGCCGCCTAAAGCTTCCGCGACCACGACGCAGGCGTCGCCGCCGGACTGGACGATAATGCCTTTAAGCAGGTCATCGACCGGCACATCGGAATTGATCGCCACCCACATTTTGGATTCATTGTCTTTCTGGCCCTGGCGCCAGGCAGTCTCCGAGACATGCATGGTGTCTTCGGGCTTCAGCCTGCTGTCCTTCAGACGTTGGAACAGCAGCTCCACCGTCATCAGCTTGCTCATCGAGGACGGCGGCATGGGCTGCTCGCAATCCTTGCAGAACAGCACCTCGCTGGTGTCGTAATCGTAGATCATCGCCTGTTTGGCGCTGGTCAGGATCTCGGCTTGGGCAACGCCCGCCGCCAACAGGCCGGCGCTTGTAACCAGGCCGAAAATCACGAGACGGGACATGGGCGGGAATAGCACGGCAACCCTCCTAGATTGGCGACAGGCTTCATAACGTTCCGGGAGGAAATTCGCGCCCGGCTTAACCGGCAGGATCGACGACAATCCTGACATCATTTTGACCGAGCGCCTGAACTTCGAGAAGCGCTTCGTCGGCATCCTCCACCGACTGGAACGGTCCGATGCGAACGCGATAGACAGGGCGCCCGTCCTTCATCGCCGGCGAGATGCGGGCGCCGGCGCTTTGCAGCTTTGCCGCCATGGTTTGGGCGTTGTAGGGCGACGTAAACGAGCCCGCCTGTACGTAGAGGGCCGTGGCGCTTGGGACAGGCATTTCCACCACTTGGCCGTCGGGAACTTGGTCAATCGGTGGCAGCACGGCCTGCGCAACCGGGGCGGGCAAGCTCGCCATTACGGTTGGAGACGCCACAACGGCGCCGGTCACCGCCGGCAAGTCCGATGTTTCCACCTGCATGACCGGCGCGGCACGAACGGCCGTCGCGATCTCAGGCGGCGTCTGCTCCGCGGCGGACGCAATTGCGGGCCCGTTAACTTCTGCTCTGCCGAGGAATGTGACCCGAACGCGCGCAAGGCCGTTCAGCCTGAAGCCGAGAAGATCGGCGGCATGCTCCGAAAGATCGATGATTCGCCCTTTGACATAGGGCCCTCGGTCGTTCACGCGCACGACTAGGGACCGGCCATTCTCGAGATTTGTCACCCGCACATTCACCGGTATGGGCAGCGTCGGATGCGCGCCGGTAACGTTATTGCGATCGAAGATTTCGCCGTTTGCCGTGGGTTTTCCCTGGTAATCCTGGCCATACCAGGAGGCAATTCCGGTTTCGTCATAATCGGGCTGTTCCCGCGGGTAATACCAGATGCCACCGACCTGATAGGGATCGCCTACCTTGTAGACCGGGTTGGGGGCAATAGCGGCGGGCGGCGGCGGTGCTTTCGCCTTTGGAGGGGCTTGAACCAACGCTAGTGATCGAGGCGGAGGCGAACTCGTGGCACAAGCGGCCAGCAGTCCTGCCAGTGGAATGGCTAACGCTAACTTTGCGGCTAACTGCCCCATGAACGGCTCCAACACGCCGAAACGCCCGAATCCATAGCGATTCGAATCTGAACGGCAGATTAATCAGCCCGCGCCGCCCGTCAAATGTTTCATGCACCTACTCTGAACGCCCATGAGGGCGGCCCCAGTGAGTGATCAGCTGATAGCTATCGGACTAGAGGCTGGCGAGCTGCGATAGCTTTACGTTTTTCAGCGGCAGTTCGCGCACGCGCTTGCCGCTCGCCGCAAAGATCGCATTGCCGATGGCCGGAGCTATCGTCGCGGTGCCGCATTCGCCGATGCCACCCCATTTGGGGCCGCCGGACGGCACGATGTGAACCTCGATCTTCGGCGCTTCGGCCAAGCGCACCACGCGGTATTTATCGAAGTTCAGCTCCTGCACCTGACCCGCCTTGACCGTCATCTCGCCGTACAGCACCGCCGACAAGCCGAAGATCGCGCCCGATTCCATCTGCGCTTCGATGATCTTCGGATTGGCCACGTGATAGCAATCGACCGCTACAACCAGCCGGTCGACGTGAATCTGATCGCGATCGCCGACCGTGACTTCGGCGACGGTGCCCACGACCGAGCCATGGTTTTCCGCCACCGCAATGCCGCGGCCGCGGCCTTTGGGCAGCTTCTCGTACCAATTGCTCTTGTCGCGCAGCGCCTCCAGCACGCCAACGAAATCTTTGCGGTCGACCATGGCGCGGCGGAATTCGTACGGATCCTTGCCCGCGGCGTGGGCCAGCTCGTCGATGAAGCTCTCATAGAAGAAACAATTCTGCGAGCCGCCGACCGAACGCCAGAAATTCACCAGCAGGTGGGTGTTCTTCATCACGCCGCCGACATAGAAATTGGGAATCTTGTAAGCGGAGTTGGCGATGCCATCGACCGCCTGGCCTTCCAGCCCGTTGTCGACGGGGCGGCCGAGTGAGCGGTTGATCGAGCCCACGGCCAGCTTCGTTTCCACCGCAAGCGGCATGCCGTCGGGCCCCAGAGCCGCACGGAATTTCGCTGCGGCTTCCGGACGATAGCGGTCGCCGCGGATGTCCTGCTCGCGGCTCCAGGTCAGCTTGACCGGCCGCCCGACTTCTTTCGAAACGGCGATTGCCTGAACCATTTCGTCATTCTTGGAACGCCGCCCGAATCCGCCACCGAGATATGCGTTGTGGACGTAAATTTGATTCTCCTTCAGGCCAGAGGCTTCGGCGGCCTGTTGCAGCGTCGAGAGCGCCGATTGCGTGCCCATCCAGACATCGACCCGGTCCGCTTGCACATGCGCGGTCGCGTTCAGCGGCTCCATCGGAGCATGGGCGAGATGCGGCACTTCATAGACCGCTTCGATGATCTTATCGGCGTGCGACAGCGCACCCGCCGCATCGCCGTCACTGCGGGCCTTGACCATCGGCTCGCTCAGCGTGTCGCGATACATCTGCTTCATTTGGGCACTGTCGGAATTTCCGGCCGGGCCGAAATTCCAGTCGATTTTCAGCGCCTTCAATCCTTCCATCGCGCGCCACGTATTGTCGGCCACAACCGCGACAGCGTCTTTCAGCTTCACCACTTTGACGATGCCGCGCTTGGCGGCAATCCCGCTTTCGTCGACGGACGCAACCGAACCGCCCACCACCGGACAGGACATGATCGCGGCATAGGCCATATTCGGGACCTTGGTATCGATGCCGAACTTGGCTTCGCCGTTCACCTTCACCGGCGTATCAAGGCGCGGCATCGGCTTGCCGAGCAATTTGAACTGATCCGGAGATTTGATGGCCGGCTCTTTGTCGAGCTTGATCTGCGCTGCGTCCGCGGCAAGCTTGCCGTACGTCAAACTGCGATTTGATGCTCTGTGCAGAACGGCGCCGTTCTCGGCCACACATTCCGAAGCGGGCACGTTCCAGCGATTCGCCGCCGCCTGGATCAGGCGCGCTCTCGCGCTCGCGCCGGCCTGCTGCAGATATTGCCAGGAGGTCGCTACGCCGCGCGATCCAACCGTGTTTTGATCCTTGTAGACATTGTTCTCGCGGACATTGCGATTGGGCGAAGCAAATTCGCCTTTGATCTTGCTCCAGTCGCACTCCAGTTCTTCGGCAACCAGCATCGGGTTTGATGTCGCTGCCCCCTGCCCCATTTCCGAATGCGGTATCCGGATGGTGATGGTTTCGTCCGGATCGATGACGATCCAGGCATTCACCTCATTGGCGGCAACCGCATCATTGCTCCAAGGCGCCGGCCCAAGCGGCCGCGCTGAAGCAAGGCCCGGAAACGCGAAGCCAAGCGCCAAACCGCCAGCCAGCGAAACACCGGCGACGATGAAATTGCGGCGCGACAGCGCGTCTTCGCCACGTACGGGCTCGAAATGACCCATGGGTATCTCCCGCTGTTTAGATGTGCGCTTAATCAGGCTTTGGCCGTCGCGGCGCGGTGGATGGCGCGGCGGATGCGGACGTAGGTACCGCAACGGCAGATATTGGTGATACCGTCGATATCGGCGTCCGTGGGAGTTGGCTTCTGTTTCAAAAGCGCCGCCGCCGCCATGATTTGGCCGGACTGGCAATAGCCGCATTGCGGGACATCTTCGGCGATCCAGGCGGCCTGCACCGGATGCAGTTTACCGTCCGCCGATGCGAGACCTTCGATGGTGGTGATCGTCTTGCCCGCAGCGTTCGCAACCGTCACCGAACAGGAGCGCATTGCGACGCCGTTGATATGAACGGTGCAGGCGCCGCATTGCGCGATGCCGCAGCCGAATTTCGTGCCGGTCAGACCGATCTCGTCGCGCAAAGCCCAAAGCAGCGGCATGTCCGGCTCGACATCGAGCGTGTGGGTTTTGCCGTTGACGTTCAACGTGACCATGGAATGCCTCCCGACCTGAAGTGCCAAGTTTTGACGATTCGGACTGCCACAAAAGCGGCGAACCATATCACAGACTGCGGCAAGACTGCATTATAGCCGGACGGATATAACGATCAGATGCCGGCGTACCATTCATAACCGCGGTCTTCCCAGAAACCGCCTTTGCCCAAGCCGATCTTCGAGAAATCCTCCACCGCCTCGATGCGCATGACATATTTGGCCATTTTGTAGCCGAGCTGGCGCTCGACGCGGAGCCTGAGCGGCGCGCCATAGGGAATTGGCAGGGTTCGGCCGTTCATCGCATAGGCCATAATTGTCTGGGGATGAAAAGCATCCACCAGATCGATGCTCTCGTAATAAAGACCGCTACCATTTTGCGAACCCAGCAGATCGTCGGCGCAGTGGAAGACGATATAGCGCGCCCGATTCTGCAATCCTGCTTGTTTCAGCAACAGTGACAGTGGAACGCCTGTCCATTGTCCGATCGCGCTCCAGCCTTCCACGCAATCATGCCGCGTGATCTGAGTGCGCGAGGGCATCGCCCGCAATTCGTCGAGCGAAAGCGACAAAGGTTTCGCCACCAGGCCGTCGATTTTCAGCCGCCAATCGCTGAATTCCGTCAGCACCAGGCGGCGGTAGTCGTCGGTATCGGGGCGCACCGTGCCATTCGCCTTGAACACGCGCGAGATGTCGGACGCTTTATATTCGTGCGCGAGCGGCAGAGACGAATTGAGCACCAGGCGCTGGCCGGCGAGATTGAGCTTCTCCGCCCCTTCAAGCATGCGCTGGAAACTTTGCCAGTCCGAAAGTCTATCGCAGCCGGTAAGCACCAATCCGGCAGCCCCCATGGCGCCCGTCAGCGCGGCACGGCGGGTTATGAGCTCGCGTGTCATGGCTTGCTCCTCTCCGGCTTCACGGCAAACCAACCGGTAATGATCGAACGCATCTCATTGAAGAACCCTGCGAACAACACCTCCAAGACATGCACAAGCACGAAGAGAACAATTGCCGTAGCGGTGAAGAAATGGATGGTGCGTGCCGATTGCCGGCCGCCGAAAATCTCGGGCAGCCAGGGCGCGGCCGAATCCACTCCCGGCGACATGGTAAGTCCGGTCACGATCATCAGCGGCAAGAGCACGAAGATCACTGTCAGATAGGCTAATTTCTGTAGCACATTATAGCGCTTTGCCGCCTCGCCGCGCGCGTGCCGAAAGCGCAAATGATCCAAGACCGAACGTCCGACATTTTTCAAATCGTAGCCCGTGGGTTTGAGATCGCGCTGAAAATGCCGCACAGCGAAGCCGTAGATCAAATAGGCAAAACCATTCAGCGCGAAGACCCAGGCAAAAAAGAAATGCCAGCGCCGCCCTTCGGCCAGCGACTGATAGCTCGGGACGGTAATCCACCAGGGAAAAGCGCGCCCGGACAAAAATCCATCCTGATCGCGGAAAACGCCAAGCACGCCGGTGGTATTGAATTTCGCATTGCCGAGCTGCAGCCAGCCAACCGGCGGCCCTTCGACCTGATCCTCAGCGTAGACCGAAAGCAGGGCGGGATCGGCTTCGTCTCCCTTAATGCCCCAATGGAGCATGGGATGGGCATTGAATATTTGCAGGCCGCTCATAAGCAGCAGGATGACGCAAAGCACATTTACCCAATGGGTGAGTCGCACAAAGAACGAGTGGCGATAAATCAGTTCCTTGCCGGTTCTAGTTTTCTGCGCACTTTCACGTGATGCAATTTCAACTGCCATGCGGTTTGCTTAGCATAATCGCACGTGTGCGTCAGCTTGACCGTGCATCGCGGGACTAAGCTCACGGGATTTTTCATTTCGTTTCATGGATCGAAATGTTAGAACCTTCAACGCGCTTCGGGAGAGGGCGCGAGGCTTCGGCGGAAAGCCGGCCTGACTTGCCTCCGGTTTGCGGGCAAAGGCGCAAATCGGGACGCTGGTAGGGGCGCTCGGCCTTCCGAGCTGCAATAGACCCAGCAAGCATCCTTAAGACCAATCCACGCGCGGGGCACCGCTTCGCGCGAACAAGAGAAGGTTTGTCTATGGATACGGAATATAGTGCAGCAACGGCAGGGAATCTCTTTCAACTCTTCGTCTGTTTGGCTCTTATTGGCATGCTTGCCGCCTTCTTCTCGGTTTTTCAGGTGCGGTACGTGCCGTCGTCCCATGGCTCGGCCATGGCTGTGGCGCCGCGTTATAGTGCTACTCCGCTACAACAAATCTTCCGCGGCTTGGTGAGAATTCCGGACTTTGGTTTTGGCACACCTTCGGCGCCTCCCGCATCCGATGTTTCGCCTGATGAAGACAAATTGCCGCCTGCGGCCCTGATCGATCGCTGGGACCCGTTCATCAAGGAAGCCTCGCAGCGCTACTCCATTCCAGAGCTCTGGATCCGCACCATCATCCATATCGAAAGCGGTGGCCGGACCATGCTGTTGGGCAGGCCGATCACTTCGGGCGCCGGCGCTATGGGCGTCATGCAGCTGATGGGGCAGACTTATCAGGAAATGAGCACGCGCAACGGCTTAGGTTCGGACCCCTACAACGTTCACGACAACATTCTTGCCGGCACGGCATACTTGCGCGAACTCTATAACCGCTACGGCTATCCGCATTTGTTTGCGGCCTATAATGCCGGCCCCGGCGTGTTGGAAGCCCATCTGCTGCACGGTCGCCGCCTGCCGGAGGAAACCCAGAAATATCTGCGGATGGCGATGAACGGCACCTCCGACGCAGCCCCTGCCAAGGCCGACGCGGTCGACCTCGGCGCCGCCAAGGCTGCCGCAGCGAAGAAAACGGCCAACGCCAAGCATGCGCCTTCGGCCCCAGCCAAGACCGCCCATGCAGCCCATGCGCCCGTTCCGGCGCACGTCACTCATTCCGCCGGCCGCACCCGCGTCGCCGCGGTCTACGCATCGTAACTGGAAAACAAAAGAGCATTTTTATGTGACCGAACCAGATCGCTCCGCGTCCGTTCGCATCATGACTCTTGAAGGAGCATCCTCATGCGCACTGCATTCAGCTGTATCTGTGGCGTTGCTGTTTGTGCCCTCCTCAGCTCCGCTCCCGCCATGGCTTTCACGGGAGAGGAATTCGCGCCTCAAGCCAAGATCGGTCTAGAGAAGGCTCGCGCGATAGCCTTAAAGGCACGTCCCGGAACCATCGCCGACCAGGAACTCGAAAAGGAAAATGGCGGTTCGGGCCTGCGCTATTCCTTCGATGTGAAGGCGGGCAAAGCCACCTACGAAGTCGGTGTCGATGCGAAATCCGGCAAAGTCCTCGAGAACAGCCGCGAAGGCGCTCACCCGGATTAATCTAGTGGCTGAATGCGCGTGATCCAGCCGTCGTGGTCCGTGTACCAGACCGTCACCGGCGTGGTGGAATTGTCGATCCAGCTTTCCCGGTCGAAGCCATAGGGCTCCGGCAACGTATATTCGACCCACTCTCCGGTCTTGGGATTGAAGCGAGCATAGCGGCCGCTATGCGATTCGCCGGCCCAGACTTCGCCATTCTTGTCGGGATGGGCGGTGTAGAGCGCGGTGTAAGGGGTCGGCACGCGATATTCGACGATGCGCTTTTTGGCGATATCGAACTCGACTAACAGCCCGCCGCGCCCGCCGGCCCAATAATTATCGAACGGGTCGAACTCGCCGCGCGCCGGCCCTGAATTGGGGCTGCTGCTGGGCTCGAACACTTCGCCGGTTTTGGTGTCGGCCACAATCACGCCGTCACGCGGCCATGCGCCGCCGCCGAAATAGCGGCCATCGGCGCTCATGGCGCTGCCGTAGGTGGCGGCGAATTTTTTCGTGGGCAAATTCTTCACAACTTCGCCGGTCATCGCATCGACGCGGCTCACCGCCATCCCGCGCGCCCGCCAGATATAGCCTTCCGGATCGAGCGAATAATTGCCGCCCATCGGCGCGTTGATCGGCTCCGGCACTGTCCAATGCACGCGGCTGAACTGATTGGTCTTGGGATCCAGCCGCCAAATATTATGCGCCCAGTTTTCCGAACCCCAGACGATGTCGTTCTTGTCGACGTGGATCCAGTGTGTCCCGGGAAGCGATCCTTCATCCACATTGGGAACGTGAAATTCGGTGACCTTGCCGGTTTTGGGATCGAGCCGTCCGACATAGGAACTGCGATGCGTGCTGTACCAGATATTGCCCTTGGAATCCCCGCTCACATCATGGGTGGCGAGTTCGACGCGCGGCAATTCATATTCGGTGATGATGACCCGGGTTGGACGCCCCTGCGGCCGGGGCAGCGTGACAAATTGCGGGTCTTCCGAATCCGGACCGCGCACGGTAGCGAGCCATTTCACCAGCTTCTGTTCCAGCGCGTCGTTAAAGCGGCCCGCCGGGCGCATCAGGATCAGTGGCGAACCCGCGCCATGCGTCATGCGCCTGACGATCTCGGTCCAGCCATGCTCGTCATAATGGTTGCGGAAAATCTGCTGGTAGGAGTGACAGAAATTGCAATTGGTGGTGAGGAGCTTCTTTTCCTCACCGCTTCCGGAAAGGGAAAGCAGCCATTCTGTTCCGGTCATCTGGGCGGCGATATCGCGGCGGGGCGGCAGCAATTCCAAGGGCGTCACACGAGTAAGCGCGATGTCGTCCAACTGCGGCGATCCATTGATTGTCACGTTCTCTTTCACATAGGGCTGGAATTCGCGCGGACGCGCGATGCGCAGCGTGTAGATGCCGGGATTGAGCTTGGGGAATTCATAATGGCCGTCGCGGTCGCTGTAGACCGTCGTGCGGATGGCGGTCTCTTTCGAGACCAGCTGCACCATGATGCCTTCCACCGGCTCGCCGGCGGTTTTGACCACGCCTTGCGCGCCGCCCAGCATATTCGATGGCGTGGCAAGGGCGGGCGAAAAACCGATCGCAAGAACCGTCTGGAGCAGCGCGAATTTTCTCAAGCCCATATCTTCCCTCGCTCTTTCAATCCCCAGCATTGCCGCGATAGCGCGGATTGGGCGGCGGGCTGTTGGAATTCCAGCAGCAATCGTTCTTGATATAGCCGACGAGATCGTTCAGGTCGGCTTCGGTGAGCGTGTACTTGTAGGCGGCCATGCCGGCGCCGCCATTGCGGATTTCGTCCTTGATGCCGTCCTCATTGGCCGGTCGGCCGGAGAGGAGTTTTTTGCGCTCGAACACGCCTTTCAGCGGCGGCGCGCCTTCCGCAAACTCATTATGGCAGAACCAGCATTTGTAATAGAAAATCTCGCGGCCTCGGTCCGGTCCGCTGGCGGCGGCCTTTTTGAAATTATAGATCGCGATCGAACGCTGATAGGGATCGATGAAGACCGGCTCGGGTTCCGCCGCCGTGGCTTGTTTCGGCGGCGCTGCCGCAGGCGTTGCAGCGACTTCCTGCGCCGGCCTCCGCCCCAGCCAAATCGCAGCCGCGAGCACCGCCACGAGGGCTGCGCCGGCCAACACGGCTCTCATCAAACGCGAGTTCATGATCATTCGTATAGCATATTGCCTTCGACCGTGCAGCGACGAAGCAGGCGGCGTTCGGCCTTAGGAAAATCAGTGCGAGCGTGAATGGTGCAGCGATTATCCCACATCACGAAATCGCCTAATTGCCAGACATGCACATAGATCAATTCGCGCCGCTCCCCGGCGGCGTATAGTTCTTCGAGCGTGGCTTCGCTTTCCGCTTCACTCAATCCTTCGATGCGCGTCGTCATCAGCCGGTCCACGAACAGACTCTTCCGGCCGGTGTCGGGATGGGTGATGAAGACGGGTTGCCAGCAATGCGGAATGCCGCTGATGTCGCCGGAAACGTTTACCCGTTTGGCGCGATTATATTAGTGGATGTGCAACGCCCGTCTGCCGCGCAATGTTTCCTTGAGCCGCGCGGGCAACGAATCATAGGCCTTGTACATATTGGCAAACAGCGTGTCGCCGCCCGATGACGGCAGTTCGAGCGCATGGAGGAAAGTGTATTTGTAGGGCCGCGGCGTATAACCGGAATCGATGTGAAACCAGAACTCGCCCTCGCCGAAGGAACCGATCGGCCGCCCGTCGACCTTGATATTGCTGACGAGCAGAATCTTCTCATGGTCTTGCTGGCTGCCTTCGGCGCGGGCCCGCAAGGCCTCGGGCGCCTTCTTGCGATTACCCAGCTCGCCGAAATAGGAGGCGAACCGCAGCTGGTGCTCTTGTGTGAGGATTTGGCCGCGGAAAACAAGCACCAGATGCTCGTGCCAGGCTTTTTCGATGACGCGCACGGTTTCCACGAACAGCGGTTTAGTGAGATTAACGCCCTTGATCTCCGCCCCACACGCCGCCGAAAGCGGCTTCACCGTAATGTCGATCACATCCTGCATGCGCTGCCGCTCGCGAAACGATCACGCTTTCAACTTATATCCCGTCTTGAATATCCACCAAACGATGATCAAAAATACCGCGAGAAACAACGTAATCATCCCAAGGCTCACACCCACGCCGACATCGGAAATGCCGTAAAAACTCCAGCGGAAGCCGCTGATCAAATAGACAACCGGATTGGCCAGCGTAACCTTTTGCCAGAACGGCGGCAGCATCCGGATGGAGTAGAAACTGCCGCCGAGAAAAGTCAGGGGCGTGATCACCAGCAATGGCACGATTTGCAGCTTTTCGAATCCATCGGCCCAAATGCCGAGGATGAAGCCCAATAGGCTGAACGTCACGGCTGTCAGGACAAGAAACAGCGACATCCAGAACGGATGCCCTATATGCAGCGGCACGAATAGTCCGGCCGTCAAAAGGATGATCATACCCAAAATTATGGACTTGCTCGCCGCCGCCCCGACATAGCCGACGACAATCTCGATATAGGAAACGGGCGCCGAGAGAATCTCATAAATCGTACCGATGAATTTTGGGAAATAAATTCCGATGGAGGCATTCGAGATGCTTTGAGTGAGCAACGACAGCATCACCAAACCCGGCACGATGAAGGCGCCGTAGGTGACGCCATCAACCTGGCTGATGCGCCCGCCGATAGCCGCGCCAAAAACCACGAAGTACAAAGACGTCGAGATCACCGGTGCAACGATGCTTTGCGCCACCGTGCGCCAGGCGCGCGCCATCTCGAACCGGTAGATCGCCAGGATCGCACGGAAATTCATTTTGGCCTCGCCACCAGATTGACGAAAATGTCTTCGAGCGAGCTTTGCCTTGTTTGCAAATCTTTGAACCGAATTCCCGCTTCCGTAAGCTCCTTAAGCAAGGTTGTGATGCCGGTACGCTCTGCCTGCGTGTCGTAGGTGTAAATTAACTCGTCGCCGGCTCCGTTCTTCTCCAGCCGATAAGAGGCGAGCGCGGGCGGGATGTCGCCGATCGGGTGCTGCAGTTGCAGGGACAATTGTTTTTTGCCGAGCTTGCGCATCAGCGCGGACTTCTCCTCCACCAGAATCAGCTCGCCATGATTGATGACCCCGATGCGGTCGGCCATTTCTTCGGCTTCGTGGATGTAGTGCGTGGTGAGAATGATGGTGACTCCCGAAGCGCGCAATTCGCGTACTGTCTGCCACATATCTTTGCGCAGCTCGACATCCACGCCTGCGGTGGGTTCGTCGAGGAACAGGATTTGCGGTTCGTGCGCCAAGGCCTTGGCGATCATCACGCGGCGCTTCATGCCGCCGGAGAGCGTGCGGATGCGGCTGTTCTTGCGGTCGAACAGTGAGAGCTCTTTCAGGACTTTGGCGACGAAGGCGTGATTGGCGGATTTCCCGAACAGCCCGCGGCTGAAGCTGACCGTATTCCAGACGGTTTCGAACATATCGGTGGCCAGCTCCTGCGGCACCAGCCCGATCATCGAGCGCGTGGCGCGATAATCGCGGATGATGTCGTGGCCGGCGACCGTCACCGTGCCGTGGCTTGGCGTAACAATGCCGCAAACGATGTTGATGAGCGTGGTCTTACCCGCACCATTGGGGCCGAGCAGGGCCAAAATTTCGCCCTGCCGAATCTCCAGATTGACGTTCTTCAGGGCTTGAAAACCGGACGCGTAGGTTTTGCAGAGATCGGCAATGTTGATGATCGAATCCATGGGCTTCAAATCTAGCCGCTCCAGCGATTCCTTGTCAGCAGGCGAATTCCTGAGTATCCCGGCGAACCGCGATTGCGGATGGGTGGCCGAGCGGTTGAAGGCGCCGGTCTTGAAAACCGGTAGAGGTTCACGCCTCTCGTGGGTTCGAATCCCACCCCATCCGCCAAATTTGATGAGTCCGTTCCGGACACATGGTAATAGCCGCCGCGACGGTGGGGGCGGACAGCGCTTCGAAATCTGCACTAGGTTGAGAGCCGCGCGGCAACGCGGTCTAAAACTCACCCTGCTTGATCGTGTAAACATCCGGGTGCTGCGGGTCCGCGATATAGGTCAGCCGCAATACTGGATCGGGTTGCGCGACTTCCTTCTGCCCGGCGGCGCCGGTATTTGCGTTGTAAAGGCCCGTCGCGGTCAGCGCGACCATCCGCCCCTGCCCGTCCACACCGCGGAAGACCAGCACAGAGCCATCGGGAAGGCCGGAATCGACCAGCGCCCCTTTGGGAAAGGATTCCGTTTCGAAGTGCGCGCGCAGCACCGCCGCCGCCTCTACCAGGATTTCCTGCGTATCTGCCGGGCTCAACGCCCGCGCCCACACGATCACAACCGAAAACAGCTTGCTGCTCCTGTACCCGAACAGGTACGAGAGACGCGCGAGCCCCGTGCCCGGCAGCAAATCCTTCACGTCCACGCTCAGCGCAGAGGTCATTTGCACCGGATTCGTGTCGTGCTTCACTTCGCTGTCGCTCATGCTGAAATCGTGCATGATCGCGCCGCGCACTTCTTCTTCGCTCATGCCGAATTTCGCGGAGCGAAATCCATCGATCTTCGCCGGCGTCAAGGCCGGCGCCGCGGGCGCTGCCGCCGCGGATTTGGGAGCGGCGGGCGCGGGCTTCTGCTGCGCAACCGACGGACCCGCGAAAACAAGCAGCGCCAGCGCTGCCACGACAACCGAAAAACGCATGGCCTGTTTCCCTGCTCCATAACTGCCCTGGCCGCGGCCGGACCGTCGCCCCGGTGCGCCTTCAGAAAGCATAATGCGTCGCCAGCCGAAAGTAGATCTGATACGGCGTTTCGCTCGGCGCCACCCGTTTCTCATCAATCCCATAGCTGCCCACAGCCGAAAGGCTGAGAAACCGCCAGTTCCACGTCGCCCCCAGCCCCGTGCCTCTGGCCAGCAGCGATCCGGCCGGCCCAGCGAACGTCGCGCCCACATCGAAAAACCAGAATGCATCCAGTTCGGGCGTCAGCGGCCGGTGAATCTCCGACTGCAGGTAATAGGCGCTGGACCCGGAGAGCGCGGCCTGCGTGTAACCGCGGACCGTGTTGGAGCCGCCAAGCTGCATCAGCTCCGCCGGCGCGAGCTGCGGCTTGCTGCTGACCTGCCAGCCACCCTTCAAATCCAGCGATATCGTGGCGGGCATCTGTGGCAATTGCTGGATCACGGTCACCGTGCCGTTGCCGACAAAGGCCCTGGACAGTCCCGGCACCCCCTCCGAACGCTCAAAGTCCACCGTTCCCGTCAGCAGCAGATAGCGCGTGGGCGTGATTTCTTCCGCGCGCCCGCCAATAGCCGGCTTGTTCGTGAAATTGTTCGTGAGCGGATTGCCGGTAAGTGCCGAGGTCGCTTGGTCCTGCGCGAAATACAGCGCGGCGTCCAGTCGCCACTCCTGATTCACCAGCAGCGGCTGCAGGAAGTTTATGCCAATGGTCTGGGAATGTCCGGTGATGCTGCCCTGCTGGCCGCCGCCGGACGTATTCGTGCTGCTGACCGTCTGCTGATTCCCGGATGACTGGCCGCTATTACCCGATGGCTGAGCGGCGCCGGCGATGTCGATCAACCCGCGCGCATAACTGATTTCGACCTGGCCGCTTTCGAACGGGACCGAGTACGTGCCATTGCCGCTAACCGTTCCGGCTGATCCGACGACATAAACGTCGAGACGGTCGCCCATGTGCAGCGGTTCGGCATCGCGCACGTAGATGCCGCCCTCATACCGCCCGACGGAATTCACCGCGAAATTGTCGGCGAACCCCTGCAACTCGTAATGCATCGGTTCGGTCGCCCGCACCAGAATGTCGGTCAAGCCCAGCGACGCGCCGGGCTGAAGGCTCGCCTGCAGCTGCGTCTGGTTGGTGCGATTGAACCGGATCAGCGCCTGGGACAGCGCGTCCGCATTGACCACATCGCCGGGTTTCGTCCCCAGCCGCTGTTCGATGTAGGAAGGCATCGTGAGGTTTGCGCCCTCGATTTTGATGTTGCCGACCTGCCCCTCGACAAGCTGGATGTGCACCGTCCCGTTCTCGACGCGCTGTGGCGGCAGCACCGCAAGCGCAGTCGCCACCCCTTTGGCGCGATACAGCGCGTTGATCTGCTCGACGATATTCTGCAGATCGGGAAAACCGACCTCCCTGCCGATGTAAGGCTGGTAAATCGCGGCGAGATCCTGCGGCGTCAGAAAGGCCGAAGGATCGACCGTGATGCCGTTCAACTGGAACATCACGCCCGGCGCGACCAGGGGCTCCAGCATTGGCAGTGGCGGGATTTCCAGCACCGGCGGCGGCGTCTGCGGCCCGGGCGGGGGTCCCGGCTGATTGTTCAGTTCATTCTGCAACTGGTTCTGCAGGATCGCGCCCGGATCAACCGAAGGCGCGATCGGCGGCGGCGGTGCCGCCGCTGCCATGGCCGGCAGCGGCCCAGCCACCCATCCGCCGAAAACCACGAATGTCGCGAATAAACCGGTCCGCCGATGCAACCGGCCCCGCGGCCGCAACTCAGCGGCGCCTGAACCAAACCGCAAGGCCAACACCCCCTCTAGTCTAGCGCCAGCATCCCGTTCAATCGCCGCCGCGCGTGCCTGTTTCTAATGGCATGCCGGGAGGTGGTTAATATGAACTTTGCTGCCATCCAGCGTACCGGCAGTGGCGCTCAGGCAAGACCCCGTGCCGACACTCACGCTGTAGCCATCGATGATGGAACCTGCCGTCAGTGTGACGGAGCGCTTTGATGCAATGGCGTAGAAATCGATTCCGCCGGTCCACCAACCGGTATTCGTCTGTCCGGGCTCATTCAGAGCTGTGGCCGGGTTGAACGAGCCCCAGCTATACGGGACCGGACCGCTGTCTGTGCCCTGCGGTGGGTGGTCATAGGCAAACACCAATGCGGCTTGCCAGGTCCAGGTCGCATGCTGTGTCGGCGGCGGCGGCGGCGCTGCCGGCGAAAGCGTCAGCATCTCGGCCGAGACTTCCGTCAGCGTCCGCATCAGGAAAGTGAAATTCAGTGGCGCTGCGGTAAGGGTATACGCGCTTCCATGTGTCAGGTAGCCGCCCGCGGCGTTGAACAGATTCAGCGCGGCAGCGCCGGAGGACGCCTGCGCGTTCCACAGATTGGTCACCGAATTGATCAGATCGGGCTCGATGCCAATGACTTGCGGTCCCATATAGGTTGGCGCGTAGGCGAAGCCTTTGGCCTTCATCGTCGTCGCGCCTGTGGCCGTCACGTTCAGCACCATTATTCCGGCGCCTTGGATATTCACGGTGCCACCGGCGACGATCGAACCGTCAACCGCCGTATTGGACGATACGAATTGATAATTGGCGGTGAGACTTGGGATGCCGAGTACAAACCCGTTTGTCGAAACCAGATTCACGTTGCCACCCGTGCCCCCGGCGGTCAGCTCGCGGAACGTGATCGTCTGGCCGCTGGTCATGCTGATCGCGCCATTGCTCGTCGCCGTGACGATATTCGTGACGCCGTTGATCGAGTTGGTGCTGACATTCGCGCCGGCCGTAAGAGTCGGCACGTCAATGTCCTGCCCCGCCGTCAGTGAGACCGAACCGGTCTCTGCGATAATTGTCGGCACATAAATCGATCCGTTCGCTGTCCCCGTGACGTTGATCCCAACTGCGCCCGACAGCCCGTTGTTGATGCCTTCAATGACAATATTGCCGGCGTAAGGATCGGCGAGCGAGAGCGGCCCATTCGCTGTCAGGAACGTCGAGGCGCGGCTGTTCAAAGCCTGGACCCCAATGCCGACACCAGTGATGGTTGCGTTGCCGGTCGCCGTCGCGGTCGTGCCGATGACGTCACCTGCCCTGGAAATCGCGCTCAGATTGCCCCCGGCGGTGAGGGTCGTGAACGTGATCAGCCCGCCCGATGTTAAGCTCATATCGCTGCCGCTCGTCGCCGTCGTGAGCGCAGTCACTCCGCCCGCCGTCGAAGTGATCGTCGTGGCAGCGCTCAAACTCGGGATGACGATGTTCTGGCCCGGATTCACCGATCCCGGATTGAGAGTGCCCGCGGATAGCGTGATCGAACCGCCGGTGGACTGCACGAGCGGCGACATAATCGAGTTGCTGGCGGTGAACGACTGATTCCCGGCACCCACCGCGCTGGTGAGGATTTCGATATTGCCAGCCACCGGATCGCTCGACGATGCCGGTCCCATCGCCGTCACACCGGTCGTTCCGCCGATCGGCAGACCCACTGTGCCAATCGTCGTGATCTCGACGCCGACGCCGGTGATGGACACGTTGCCCGCGGCGTTGACGGTTGTACCGATCACGTCGCCGCTGGTCGACAGTGCCGTCAGATTCGCCCCCGAACCCAGCGCTCCGAAGTTGATATTCCCGCCGGATGTGAGGTTCATATTGCCGCCGCTGGTCGCGGTGGTCAGCGTGGTCACACCGCCCGCCGTCGAGGTGATCGTCGTGTCGGCAGTCAATGTCGTGATGTTGATGTTCTGACCCGGATTGATCGCCGCCGGATTTAGCGTGCCGGCGTTGAGCGTGATCGTACCGGCGGTGGATTGCACGAGCGGCGCCGTGATCGAGTTGCTGGCGGTGAATGACTGATTCCCGGCACCGATTGCGCTGGTGAGGATTTCGATATTGCCAGCCACCGGATCGCTCGACGATGCCGGTCCAACAGCCGTCACACCGGTCGTTCCGCCGATCGGCAGACCCACTGTGCCAATCGTGGTGATCTCGACGCCGACACCGGTAATGGATACGTTACCCACGGCGTTGACGGTTGTACCGAGAACGTCGCCGCTGGTCGACAGTGCCGTCAGATTCGCCCCCGAACCCAGCGACCCAAAGTCGATATTTCCGCCGGATGTGAGGTTCATATTGCCGCCGCTGGTCGCGGTCGTCAGAGTCGTGACACCGCCCGCCGTCGAGTTGATCGTCTTATTGGCGGTCAATGTCGTGATGGCGATGTTCTGGCCCGGATTGACCGCCGCCGGATTCAGCGTGCCCGCGTTCAGCGTGATCGAACCGGCGGTGGATTGCACGAGCGGCGACGTAATCGAGTTGCTGGCGGTGAACGACTGATTCCCGGCGCCGATTGCGCTGGTGAGGATTTCGATATTGCCAGCCACCGGATCGCTCGACGATGCCGGTCCAACAGCCGTCACACCGGTCCTTCCGCCGATCGGCGTTCCAGTCGTGCCAATCGTGGTGATCTCGACGCCGACACCGGTAATGGATACGTTACCCACGGCGTTGACGGTTGTACCGAGAACGTCGCCGCTGGTCGACAGTGCCGTCAGATTCGCCCCCGAACCTAGCGCTCCGAAGTCGATATTCCCGCCGGACGTGAGGTTCATATTGCCGCCGCTGGTCGCGGTCGTCAGCATGGTCACGCCGCCGGCCGTCGAGGTGAGCGTCGTGTCGGCAGTCAATGTCGTGATGGTGATGTTTTGACCCGGATTGATCACCGCCGGATTCAACGTGCCCGCGTTCAGCGTGATCGAACCGGCGGTGGTTTGCACGAGCGGCGACGTAATCGAGTTGCTGGCGGTGAACGACTGATTCCCGGCGCCGATTGCGCTGGTGACAATTTCAATATTGCCCGCCACCGGATCGCTCGATGATGCCGGTCCCACAGCTGTCACACCGGTCGTTCCGCCGATCGGCAGACCCGCTGTGCCGATCGTGGTGATCTCGACGCCGACACCGGTAATGGACACGTTGCCTACGGCGTTGACGGCTGTGCCGACGACGTCGCCGCTGGTCGACAGAGCCGTCAGATACGCCCCCGAACCCAGCGACCCAAAGTCGATATTCCCGCCGGATGTGAGGCTCATATTGCCGCCGCTGGTTGCGGTCGCCAGCGCGGTCACACCGCCAGCCGTCGAGGTGAGCGTCGTGTCGGCAGTCAATGTCGTGATGGTGATGTTTTGACCCGGATTGATCACCGCCGGATTCAACGTGCCCGCGTTCAGCGTGATCGAACCGGCGGTGGTTTGCACGAGCG
>Ga0307477_10000755_pt1 | contig 31847 bp, 27 predicted proteins | sample atmos_gasesECM2C_FD_203316 | JGI IMG/M metagenome (GOLD analysis project Ga0307477, IMG submission 203316) | Hardwood forest soil microbial communities from Morgan-Monroe State Forest, Indiana, United States - atmos_gasesECM2C_515 | ecosystem: Environmental > Terrestrial > Soil > Temperate...
CGGCGATCCCGTTGAAGGACACGGTGTAGGCGTGCGCTAAGGTGGCGGCACTCAGCCGAGCACCACCAGCAGCTCCTTGGCGTCCACCGCCTGCCCCGGACGCACCAGCACTTCGCGCACCTCGCCGTCGATCTCGGCGCGCACTGCGGTCTCCATCTTCATCGCCTCGAGCGTGAGCAGCAGGTCGCCGCGCCTGACCCTGGCGCCGGCGGCGGCGGTCAGCGTGCCGACGATGCCGGGGAGCGGGGCGCCGACGTGGCGCACGTTACCCGGCTCGATCTTGCGCGGCGCGGGCCGCAGCGCCACCTGCGTGTGATCCGGCACGCGCACCGAGCGCGGCTGGCCGTTCAGCTCGAAGAACACCGTGCGCGTGCCGTCCTCGTGCGGCTCGCTGCCGGCGAGATAGCGGATGATCAGCGTCTTGCCGCGCTCGATATCGACGCTGATTTCCTCGCCCGGCTGCATGCCGTAGAAGAACACCGCCGTCGGCAGGCTGCCGGGATCGCCGTACTGCAGCCGCTCGCGCGCGTACTCCGCCCAGACGCGCGGATACATCAGATGGGAGGCGAGGTCCTCGTCGGTCACCGGACGCGGCAGACGCTGCTGGATGAGCTCGCGCTCGGCGGCCAGATCGACCGGCGGCAGGTGCAGGCCAGGGCGGTCGGTGAGCGGCGCCGCACCGTTGAGAACCTTGCGCTGCAGAGCCGGCGGAAAGCCGCCGTACGGCTGCCCGAGCTCGCCGCGGAAGAACTGCACCACCGAGTCGGGGAAAGCGATCTCGGTCGCGGGATCGAGCAGCGCCGCGCGGCTGATGCCGGCGCTCGCCATCAGCAGCGCCAGGTCGCCGACCACCTTCGAGGTCGGCGTTACCTTGATGATGTCGCCGAATAGAGCGTTGACGTCCGCGTAGGCGCGTGCCACTTCCGGCCAGCGCGACTCGTCGATGCCGAGCGCGCGCGCCTGCTCACGCAGGTTGGTGTACTGCCCGCCGGGCATGCCGTGCACGTACACCTCGGAAGCGCCGGCGCGCAGGTCGCTCTCGAAGGCGGCGTACTGCCGGCGCACCTGCTCCCAGTAGGCGGAGATCAGTCGCACGTTGTCGGGGTCGAGACCTGAGTCACGCGGACCGTGGCGCAACGCCTCGACGAGCGAGCCGAGGTTCGGCTGCGAGGTGAGCCCGCTCATTGCATCGATAGCGCCGTCGACCGCGTCCGCGCCGGCAGCGATCGCCGCCAGCACGCTCGCGGCGGCGATGCCGCTGGTGTCGTGGGTGTGAAAGTGCACCGGCAGGCCGATCTCGTCCTTGAGCGCCTTGACGAGCGTGTATGCGGCCCGCGGGCGCACCAGGCCCGCCATGTCCTTGATGCCGAGCACGTGGGTGCCGGCGGCCTTGAGGGCGCGCGCCAGGTCGAGGTAATAGTCGAGCGTGTACTTGCGCTCGTGCGGGTCGCTCAGGTCGCCGCTGTAGCAGATCGCCGCCTCGCACAGCTTGCCGGCGCTGCACACCGCGTCGATCGAGACGCGCATGTTCTCGACCCAGTTGAGCGAGTCGAAGATGCGGAACAGGTCGATGCCACAGGCGGCGGCGCGCGTCACGAAGAAGCGCACCACGTTGTCGGCGTAGTTGGTGTAGCCGACGGCATTGGCGCCGCGCAACAGTCCCTGCAGCAACAGGTTCGGCAGCCGCTCGCGCAGCTGCGCGAGCCGCTCCCACGGATCCTCGCGCAGAAAGCGCATCGCCACGTCGAACGTCGCCCCGCCCCAGCACTCCACCGAGAACAGCTGCGGCAGGAGGCTCGCGTAATGGGGCGCGATCGCGCTCATGTCGAGGGTGCGCACGCGCGTCGCGAGCAGCGACTGGTGTGCATCCCGCATGGTGGTGTCGGTGAGCAGCACGCGCTGCTCCGCGAGCATCCAGCGCGCGAATGCTTCCGGCCCGAGCTGGTCGAGCTTCTGCTTGGTGCCCGGCGCCGGCGGCGGCAGCGCGCCCGTTGGCAGGCGCGGCGGCGTCAGCTGCCCCGGGCGGGCGCGCCCGGCGACCTGCGGGTTGCCGTTGACGATGGTGGTGCCGAGATAGCTCAGCAGGCGCGTGGCGCGATCGCGCTTGGCGGGTGAGCGCAGCAGCTCCGGGGTCTCGTCGATGAAGCGCGTGGTGTAGTCGGCGGCCGCGAAGCGCGCATGGGTGATCAGCTGGTCGAGGAAGCGCAGGTTGGTGACCACGCCGCGGATGCGGAACTCCGCCAGCGCGCGGTGCATGCGGGCGACGGTCTCCTCCGGCGTCGGCGACCAGGCGGTCACCTTGACGAGCAGCGAGTCGTAGGAGCGCGTGATGATGGCGCCGGTGTAGGCGGTGCCGGCATCGAGGCGGATGCCGAAGCCCGCGGGGCTGCGATAGGCGGCGATGCGCCCGTAGTCGGGGATGAAGTTGTGCTCCGGGTCCTCGGTGGTGATGCGGCACTGCAGGGCGTGGGCGCTCAAACGGATCTCGGACTGCGCCGGCACGCCGCTCTCGGGCGAGCCGATGCGTGCACCGGCGGCGATGCGGATCTGAGCCTTGACCAGATCGATGCCGGTCGCGCACTCGGTCACGGTGTGCTCGACCTGGATGCGCGGATTCACCTCGATGAAGTAGCAGCGCCCGCTGTCGGCATCCTGCAGGAACTCGATCGTGCCGGCGTTGCGGTAGTGCGCGGCGCGCGCGATCGCGAGCGCCGCGGCGGTGAGCTGCGCGCGCTGCGCCTCGCTCAGGAACACCGCCGGCGCACGCTCCACCACCTTCTGGTTGCGCCGCTGCAGCGTACAGTCGCGCTCGAACAGGTGCACCAGCGTGCCGTAGGCGTCACCGAGAACCTGCACCTCGACGTGGCGTGCGCGCCGCACCAGCTTCTCGAGGTACACCTCGTCGTTGCCGAAAGCCGCGTACGCTTCGCGCCGCGCGGCCGGCAGCAGCTCCTCGAGCTGCGCGTCGCTCTCCACCAGGCGCATGCCGCGCCCGCCCCCGCCCCAGCTCGCCTTCACCATGAGCGGATAGCCGATGGCGTGCGCCAGGCGCACGCACTCGTCCAGGTCGGGCGGGAGCGGGGCGCTGGCCGGCATCACCGCCACGCCGGCCGACACCGCCAGCGCGCGCGCCGTGACCTTGTTGCCGAGCAGCTCGAGCGTCTCGGGCTCGGGGCCGACGAACTCGAGGCCGGCGCGCTTGCAGGCGCGCGCAAACGCGGGGTTCTCGGCGAGAAACCCATAACCGGGATGAATCGCGTCGACCTGCGCCGCGTGTGCCACACGCAGGATGTCGGCGACGTCGAGATAAGCCTCGATCGGCCCGCGGTCGCGGCCGATGAGATAGGACTCATCCGCCTTGGTGCGGTGGAGTGAGAAGCGGTCCTCCTGCGAGTACACCGCCACGGTGCGCAGCCCGAGCTCGCTCGCCGCGCGCATCACGCGAATGGCGATCTCGCCGCGGTTGGCGATCAGGAGACTGCGGATCCGCTGCGACGCGGCCATTTTCAATCTAAGATCTGTTGCCGGGATCGAGGGGAGCGCTCAGCAAGCGCACACGCGTGCATCGCGAGCGCCTCGCGATCATAGCCGCTGCGAGGAAACCATGTCGCGCCCGAAACCGCCCGCGCTGCGTGCGCTGTTGCTGCTCGTCTCGGCCGCGGGCTTCGCCGCGGCCGCCTGCGCCGAGACGCCGCTCGTCATCGTCATTCACGGCGGGGCAGGCGTGATCGAGCCCGCACGCATGACGCCCGCGAAGGAGGCTTCCTACCGCGCCGGCCTGGCCGCAGCTCTCGATGCCGGCTACGACGTGCTGGCGCGCGGCGGCAGCAGCCTCGATGCGGTGACCGCGGCGGTCCGCATCATGGAGGACGACCCGCAGTTCAACGCCGGCCGCGGCGCCGTCCTCAACCACGACGGCGACGCCGAGCTCGACGCGGCAATCATGGACGGCAACGGCCCGCGCGCCGGCGCGGTGGCGGCCGTGCGCCACGTGAAAAACCCGATCGAGCTCGCGCGGCTGGTGATGGAAAAGAGCCCGCACGTGCTGCTGGTGGCGGACGGGGCCGAGGAGTTCGCGCTCGAGCGGGGGGTGGTGCTCGCGCCGCGCAGCTATTTCCGCACCGACGCGCGGCTGCACGAGCTCGACGAGGAGCGGCGCGCGGAGGAAGCGCGCGCGCATCGCTCGGCCGGCGGCACCGGCCGGACGCCCGCTGCGCAGGCCGCGGCGCAAGTGCCCGGCGAGCTCTCAGGCACGGGCACGGTCGGCGCGGTGGCGCTCGACCACGCCGGTAATCTCGCGGCCGCCACCTCCACCGGCGGGCTCACCAACAAGCACGCCGGCCGCGTCGGGGACACGCCGCTGATCGGCGCCGGAACCTATGCGAGCAATGAGTCCTGTGCGGTGTCAGGGACCGGTCAGGGCGAGTACTTCATCCGTGCCGTGGTGGCTTACGACGTCTGCGCGCTGCTCGCGTACCGCCATCTGCGGCTCGGCGAGGCGGTGCACGAGGTCATCCACGAAAGGCTGCGCCGCGCTGGCGGCGAAGGCGGCGTGATTGCTCTCGACCCGGCCGGCAACATCGCCATGGACTTCAACAGCGTCGGCATGTTCCGGGCGGCGCGCGATTCACGCGGCCGGCGCGAGATTGCCATGTACCGCGAGGCGCAGTCGCAATAGATGACGCGCAGGCGAAATCAATAAGGAGATGTGATGTACGCCATCGCCATCCACGGCGGCGCAGGGGCCGTGCCACGTGCGACACTGTCGGTCGAGCGCGAGCGACCGTATTTCGATGGGCTTGCCGCCGCGCTCGACGCCGGCTACGCGGTGCTCGCGCGCGGCGGTCCGAGTCTGGATGCCGTAATTGCGGCGGTGCGCATCCTCGAGGATGACCCGTTGTTCAACGCCGGCCACGGCGCGGCGCTCACCCGCGACGGTGCCGTGGAGCTCGACGCCGCCATCATGGAAGGACGGCAGCTGCGCGCCGGCGCGGTCGCCTCCGTTCGGCACATCAGGAACCCGATCGAGCTGGCGCGGCGGGTGATGGAAAAGTCGCGTCACGTGCTGCTGGTAGGCGCCGGCGCCGAGGAGTTCGCGCTCGAGGAGCAGTTCACGCTGGTTCCCAACCATTACTTTCGGACCGCCGCACGGCTCGAGCAGCTCGAGCTCGAGCAGCGCGGCCAGCGCGTGTCCGACCTGGTGCCGCCCGGTTCACAGGGTACGGTCGGTGCCGTGGCGCGCGACGCCGACGGCAATCTCGCCGCCGCGACCTCCACCGGCGGCCTGACCAACAAGCGCCCGGGGCGGGTCGGCGACTCGCCGATCATCGGCGCCGGTACCTACGCCAAGAACGGCGTGTGCGCGGTCTCCGCCACCGGCCACGGCGAGTACTTCATCCGCGCCGTGGCCGCCCATCACGTGTGCGCCGCAGTCGAGTACCGCGGCTTGAGCCTCGAGCAGGCGGTGCACGAGCTGCTGCACGGGATCCTCGGCGGTCTCGGCGGGGACGGCGGGCTGATCGCCGTGGGTGGCGACGGGCGGCTGGTGATGGATTTCACCAGTGAGGGCATGTTCCGCGGCGCGCGCGACTCCCACGGCCGGCGCGAGATCGCGATCTACTAGCGCGGAGCCGGCGTGCAGACAGTCGGTTCGCTGATAGTTAAGTAATTACTTAACTATCCACAAAAGGTCTGAGGCAGCCCCCGCACCCCTCAGCCGGGGTCAGTCGAGCGCCGTCGCGGTCGAGACGATCTGCGCGAAGCGGCCGTCGAGCACCATCTCGGTCCGCTCCTGGATCTCCGCCGGCGACACCTCGCGGCCGCTGCGGGTCAGCATCGGGAAAGTGAGTGTGGCATCGGTCACGTAGCGCACGCAGAACCCGACGTCGGACGCGTGGCGCGTCGTGGTCTCGCAGCACTGCTCGGTGCGGATGCCGCTCACCAGCAGCTCGCCGATGCCGTGCTGATGCAGCCACTGCTCGAGAGTGGTGCCGTCGGTGGTGCGGCCGAAGAGCGCTGAATGCACCTGCTTGTGGACCACCACCGCGGCGCGCAGCGACAGCTCGGGCATCAACCGCACGAACCCCGAGACGGTGGCGAACGGGTTGTCCGGATGCTCGGGAGGCTCATGGTGCAGGACCTGCACGACCGGAATGCGGCGTGCCTGGCAGCGATCGATCAACGACTGCACATTGCGCAGGAACGACGGCACGTCCCGCTCCCTGAAGTAAGGACGCTGGCGGAAGGATTCCTGCACATCGATGACGAGCAGAGCCTGCTTCATGGCGCGCGCGCCTCGGATCAAAAGAAGGCATCTTGCGGCACCCGGGCGGCCGCCGCCACTACACCGGTGAGGTCGCGATCCGCGCCTCCGCCGCGAGCAGCGTCAATCCGCGCAGTCGCGCACGCTCGAGCGCCGGCCCTTCGCCTGCGGCCGCCGCCGCGAGCAGCTCGCGCCAGACCTGCACGCGTGCCGGCCAACGGGGCTTGAGCCACTCGAGATGGCTGTCCGCGAGCGATTGGATCTGGCGCAGTGTGCAGCGCGCGATCAGCGCGGCACTTGGTGCCGGCATGCCAAGAAGCAGCCGCGCCGCGGCACTCTGCGAGCCGGCCAGATGCCAGGCGTACATGAACACCAGGCGCGCCACCTCGGTCGCCGCCGGCACGGTGAAGAACGCACCGTAGGCGCTGGCGTCATCGTCGACCTGCGCCGCTGGCGGCAACCGCCAGCGCAGCGGGTCTGCGAATCCCGCATCGAGCAGCAGGTACGGACAGGCGGCCGCGCGCCGCCGGGCATGGGAATCGAGCAGGCGCCACTGCTCGGCGATCTGGCGCAGCAGCACGCTCGAGCCGGCGCCGCGCACTGCCGCCTGCTCGGCGAGCAGTGTCAGGCACAGCTCATTGATCTCGACCAGCGACGCGAGCGCCGCGGGATGGAGCCAGAGCGTGGCGGAGCCCTCGGCGGCGCCGTCCTCAGACTCGCACTGCAGCAGCATGGCGCCACCTCCTTCCAAGGCGGGGGCGGTATCGTAGCCGAGCGCGCGCCGGAAGCCAGCCATGAATTTGGTTATTTTTAACCAAATTTGCAGATTGAGTTTTACCGGGTTTCTACCAGAATGGCGGCTGACGAGACGACGACGGGCCCGAGCAGGGCTCACAGGAACACCGTCATGCGCATCTCCGACGACCGCTACAGCCGCGAGCGCGCGCGCATGGAGCTGGCGCTGCGTTTCCTGCGCCACGAAGCGCGCACGCAGACGATCCGTGCGTGGACCGGGCTATCGGACGATCGTATTCGCAAGCTGTATCGTTCCTACATGAGCCACGCGCGTCGCCACCTGCGGCGTCACCGCGGCAAATCGCCGCATCAGGTGGCCTACTTCACCCGCTCGCTGCGGCTGCAGGAGGAAACTGCGGTGCTCGCGAGCGTGCTGTCGCTCCTCGGCGTTGTGCCGCTCGCGCCGGCCACCGGCGCGGCGACCAGCGCGGGCGCCGGGGCACTGCCGGGGCTCACTCGCGGGGAGCTCCTGTGCCAGGCATTCGAAGCCTTCCGCGTACTGCTGCCGAGCGCGCACATTTCGTTCGAGCACGCGGTGTTTCTCGCCACCGCGCTCGCGCGCGGCGATCAGCTGCGCCTCGGCGGCTGCGCCGACTGCGGCGGTCTGGTGGTGACCGAGCGCTTCCCGCTGCGCGTGCCACGCTGCCACCACTGCGCGGGCCGCGGCCAGCGGCGCTGCTAGAATCGACCGCCACTGACGGCAGCCAGGCGCGTGGATGGATCACGATCGGCCGAATTTCTTTTCCGGCCCGTATATCGAGCGGCGCTCCGAGGAGCGCGACGATCCGGACTGGCTCGCGGCGGCACGCGCCGACCCCGGCACGCTCTATGTGATCGGCCAGGGGAGCGCGCAGCTGCTGCACGGCGTGCCCGAGCCGCGCATCGCTTTCCTCAGCAACTCTGAGCCACTGCTCGCCGCGGTGCCCCCCACGGGGTTCGTGCTGCTCGGATGGTTCCGCGGCGCGCGCTGCGTGCTCGCCGAGCTCCCGCCCGGTCAGACTCCGGAGCTGCCGCGCGGCACGAAGCTCGAGGAGCTGCGGCCGCTCGCGCCGGTGCTGCCGGCCGATGAAGCGGGGCTGCTCGCTTACGCTCGGGCGCTCGCGATCTGGCGCGCCCGTCACCGCTACTGCGGCACGTGCGCCGCGCCCACTGTCCCGATCCGCGCTGGTCACTGCCTGCGCTGCAGCAGCCCGGTCTGTGCACACGAGTACTTTCCGCGCATCGATCCGGCGATCATCGTGCTGGTGAGCGACGGGGAGCGGGCGCTGCTCGGCCGGCAGGCGAGCTGGCCGGCGCGGCGGTACTCCACCATTGCCGGGTTCGTCGAGCCCGGCGAGAGTCTCGAGGACGCCGTGCGGCGCGAGGTGGCGGAGGAGACCGGCGTGACGGTGGGCGCGGTACGCTACGACTCCTCGCAGCCGTGGCCGTTTCCCGCCTCGGTCATGATCGGCTTCCGGGCGAGTGCCGCGCCGGGCAGCCCCGTGCGCGCGAGCGGCGAGCTGGAAGACGCGCGCTGGTTCACCCGCAGCCAGCTCACCTCCGGCGAAGTGCTGGTGCCGCCCTCGCAGGCGATCTCCTGGCGGCTGATCGAGGCCTGGCTGAAAGGCGCGAGTTAGTCGCATGTGCCTGCTCGTGCTCGCCTGGCAGGCGCATCCGCGCTACCGCCTGGTGGTGGCCGCGAACCGCGACGAGTTTCATGACCGCCCGGCGGCGCCGCTCGCCCAGTGGCCGCCGCCGGCGCAGTGGCTCGCCGGACGGGATCTGCGCGCCGGCGGCACCTGGCTCGCGATCGATCGCGCCCGCCGCTTCGGCGTGGTTACCAACTTCCGCGAGCTGCAGCGCCCGCAGCCGGGCGCGCCCTCGCGCGGCGAGTTGATTCCGCGCTTTCTCGCCGCGACTCGCGCCGCCGGCGAGCGTGCCAGCGCTGCGGACGGCGACCTGGCGACGGCCGCGCAGTTCGTGGCAGCGCTCGAGCCACAAGCGCCGGCCTACTCGGGATTCAACCTGCTGCTCGCCGACGATCAGTCGCTGTGGTACGCCTCGAACCGCGCCACGCCGTTCGCGCGGCGCCTGTCGAGCGGTGTCTACGGCCTCGCCAACGAGAGCCTCGATACGCCGTGGCCGAAGCTCGAGCGCGTGCGCGCAGGAGTCGAGGGTTGGCTGCGCGCGCCGCAGCCGCCGGCGCCCGCGGCGCTGTTTGCGCTGCTCGCCGATCGCAGGCCCGCGGCAGAGGCGCTCGCCAACACCGGCGGGCTGCCGCCGGAATGGGCGCGCGCGCTCTCGGCACCGTTCGTGCTGCATCCGCAGTACGGCACGCGCTGCTCGACCGTCGTGCTGCTCGAGCACGGCGGCGGCTTGTTCGTCGCGGAGCGTCGCTTCGATTCTCATGGTGAGGCCGTCGGCGAGAGCGTCTTCGAGCTCCCCGTCGGCGAGTGGCCGTGAGGTGGTACTGCGCCGAGGCGCGGCGCGCAGCGCCGCGCTGGCGGCGGGAGCGCGCCGTGGAATGAGCGCTCCGCGGGGTGAGCGCAGCCACACGAGCCACGAGCGGTTGTGCCGCTAAGGCTCTAGAATCCAAAGAACTTTCCTGGGGTCGCACATCCGAGATGGCGCAGCGCTTTTTTTCGCCGCGGGCCCGCCGGCGGCACAGCCGGCTCCCGTGGCTGCTCGCGGTGTGCCTGCTCGGCTGGCCGCCCGCGCATGCGGCCGGGATCAAGGTGGAGGTGCGCGGCGTCGACGACGAGCTGCGCACCAATGTGCTGGCCTACCTGAGTTTTCAGCGTTACCAGAAAGGCGGTGCGGATCTGAGCGCCGACACCGTCGAGCGGCTGCACAACCGCGTCGAGCGCGAGGTGCAGGAGGCGCTGCGGCCGTTCGGGTACTACGAGCCGAAGGTGGACTCGACGGTCACCGCCGAGGGTCAGGGCGAGTGGCGGGTGGTGATCGACGTCACTCCGGGTGCGCCCGTGCTGCTCGCGCAGGTCGATGTGCGCGTCGAGGGCCCGGGGAGCAGCGATCCGCTGTTCCAGCGGATCCTGCGGCACAGCCCGCTGCACGTCGGTGATCGCCTGCAGCACGCGCAATACGAGGCCGTGAAGACCGATCTGCAGCGCACCGCCGCCACCTACGGCTATCTCGACGCCAGGCTGATCCGCAACGAGCTCAGCGTCGATCCACCGAACCATCGCGCGAACGTCGCGCTGGCGCTCGATACCGGGCGGCGTTACCGCTTCGGCGCCACCACCATCGAGCAGAATGTCGTCAGGAACAGCCTGGTGCGCCGCTACCTGCGCTATCGTGAGGGCGATCTCTTCGACCTCACGCAGGTGCTACGCACCCAGTTCGCGCTCGATGATTCGCAGTACTTCGCCAACCTCGAGGTGCTGCCCGGGGACCCAGACCGCGAGAAGCTCACCGTGCCGGTGACGATTCACGCCGACCCGAGCCGCCGCCATCGCTACTCGTTCGCCGCCGGCTACGCTACCGACACCGGCATCCGCGGCACCGTGGGGTTCGAGGATCGCCACATCAACTCGCTCGGCCACAGCTTCAGCGTCGGCGTACAGGCCTCGCAGGTGCAGCGCTACTACGTGCAGACGCGCTACCGCATTCCGGTCGGTGACCCGGCGCTCGAGAACGTCTCCATCAACGCCACCGTCGAGCAGGAAACGCTCGCCGACGTCACCGCCATCACCCAGTCGGCCGGACCCAGCTACACCACCGTCGGCGGCCGGTGGCAGTACGTGTGGCAGGTGAACGCGGTGCGCACCACGAGCGGGGACATCAACGGCTCGCAGACCGAGCGGCTGCTGGTGCCCGAGCTCGATCTGGCGCGCGTGCCGAAGGCCTATCTCGGCGAACCGCTGTTCGAGCGTCCGCTGTTCCTCGAGCTCAAGGGCTCGAACGCCGCGCTCGGCTCGGAGGCCAACTTCGCCCAGATGCATGTGACGGCGGAGCGCGTGTTCGGCCTGGTGCCCAAGTGGCACCTGCTGCTGCGTGGCGAGGTCGGCTCGACACTGGTGTCGAACTTCAACGACCTGCCCGCCAAGTACCGCTTCTTTGCCGGCGGCGACAACAGCGTGCGCGGTTTCGCCTACAACGAGCTGTCGCCGCTCGAGGCGGTGTGCACCCAGAACGCCTCCGGCCAATACCTCAAGAACGCCAACGGCACCTGCCAGGAGGTCGCCGGCTACATCAAGACCGGTGGCAAGGACGTGCTGACCGGCACGGTGGAGGTGATCCGCGAACTGCCGAAGAGCCTCGGCATCGCGACGTTCTTCGACTTCGGCAACGCCCTCAACAGCTTCGGCAAGCCGGCGTGCCTGCCGGCGCCGGTCGGGGGGTCGCCGGTGTGCCAGAACTTCCTCGAGTATTCGGTCGGCATCGGGCTGCGCCTGCGCCTGCCGGTGATGACGCTCGGAATCGATATCGCCCAGCCGCTGTCGGTGAACGCCGGCCCGCGGCTGCACATCAACTTCTCGCCGAAGCTCTGACGGCGAGTACGCCATGCGCCGTCTGCTGCTCATAGCTGCCTGTCTGCTGGTGCTCGTGGCGCTGATCGCGCCGGCGGTGCTGGTGTGGTCGGTGCTGTACACCCCCGCGGGGCTGCAGTTCCTGCTGCGTCACGTGCCGCACCAGATCGGCGACGTGCGGCTCGAGATCAGCGGTGTGCGCGGCACGATGGCGCGCGGCCTGACCGTCGAGCGGGTGGAAATCGACCAGCATCTCGTCCACCTCAAGATCGAGGGCATCGAGGGACGCGTCGCACTCGCGCCACTCGCGCTGCAGAGCATCCGCGTCATCCACGGCAGCGTGCAGAGCGTGCTCGTCGAGGTGAAGCGCCGCACGCGACCGCCGACCTCCGAGGCGCCGGTATTCCTGCCGCGCTGGCTGATGATCAACGTCGAGGACGCACGCATCGAGCACGCCCTGCTGAGCGTCTACACCGGCTTTCAGCTCGAGATGCGCGACCTGCTCGGTGCCGCGATCATCCGCCACAACCGCATTCGCTTCTTCCAGGCGAGCGCGCTGCTCGGCGGCGCGCACGTGAGCGCCATCGGCGAGCTGCACGCCGCAGACCCCCTGGGGCTCGAGGTCAAGGGCCGCCTCGACTGGAATCCGGCAGGGCAGCCGAACTGGACGCTCGCCGGCAGCGCGCGCGGCGATCTCAACGCACTCAGCCTGGTGGTGCACTTCGCCAGCCCGTTCCGCGCCGACTTCAGCGGGCTGGGGCTCGACCTGACCAACCGCTGGCACTTCGTCGGCGATGCCACGGTGCAGGATTTCGACGTGCAGGCCTTCGGCCCACGCACGCCGCTCGGCCACATCAGCGGCCATCTCGCCGGCTCTTTCGACGAGCGCGGTTTCACGGCTCACGGACCGCTCAATCCTGCCGGACTGCACGCCGGGGTGTTCGAGACGCAGTTCGCCGGTCACTATGGCGCGCACGTCCTCACGGTCGGACAATTCGACGTCCGGCACCGCGCCTCGGGCGCGCGCGCCAACGCCACCGGCACGATCACCGTGGTCGACCCGGGCCCGCGGCTCGACCTGCACGGCTCGTGGACCGATTTCCGCTGGCCGCTCACCGGCAAGGAAGCGGCCATCGAGAGCCCGTCGGGCTCCTACACGCTCGCCGGCGCGATGCCCTACGCGCTGCATCTGGCCGGCAGCGGGCGAACTGCCGACCTGCCCCTGATGCCGGTCGAGCTCGACGGGGCGCTCGACAAGGACAGCCTGGTCATCGATCACGCCGCCGTGGAGCTGTTCGGCGGGCACGCGAGCGTCAACGGCGGCGTGGTGTGGTCACCGGCGCAGAGCTGGTGGCTCGCCGGCCGCGCCACCGGCATCAATCCGGCGATGCTGCGGCCCGATCTGCCGGGCAATGTCAGCTTCACCTTCGGGGCGACCGGCGGGGGCTTCGACGCCCGCAGCGAGGTCAGCGCTTCCTTCAGCGGCCTCACCGGCACGCTGCGCGGGGTGGCGGCGAGTGGCGCCGGAACGGTGACGCATTTTCCTTCCGGCTGGGGCTTCAGCAACGTGCGCGTCGGACTCGGCGGCGCGACTGTGTCGCTCGATGGCCGCATCGATGATCGGCTGGCGCTGCGCTTCAGCGTTTTCGCGCAGGATCTCAAGCTGCTCGCCCCCGGGATGCGCGGCGAGCTGCGCGCGGCCGGAACCCTCGCCGGCACGCTCGCCGATCCAGTCATCGTCGCGAACGCGCACGGCAGCGGTTTCGCGTACCAGGAGCTCAAGCTCGGCACGCTGGACGCCGACGTCAACTTCACCCCCGCGGACATCGAGCAGGAGTCGAAGATCGACGTACAGCTGCGCGATCTGAGCTACCGCAACCGCACGCTGCAGAGTGTCGTGCTCACCCTGAGCGGGCCGCCGACCGACTATCACGTGCAACTCACCATAAAGGCGCACGGGCTTGCGGCCGCCGCCCGCGCCGCGGGCGCTTACACCCGCGGGGTTTTCAACGGCGAGCTCAACGCCGTGACCGTGAACGGCAGCGAGCAGCTGCACCTGACGCTCGAGCGGCCGATGGGGCTCGCTCTCTCGCCCTCACACGCCCGCCTCGACTGGCTGTGCCTGGTCGGCACGCCCGGGAGCGTGTGTGCGGATGGCGAATGGGCGCCGGCTGCCTGGACGGCGACGGTGATGGCGCGCGAGCTGCCGCTCAACACCATCACGGCCGGCATGACGCCGGCGGTCGAATACGTCGGCACGCTGAACGCGCTCGCCTATCTGTCGGGGGGAGAGGATCGTGCGGTGCAGGGACAGCTGCGCGTGCAGCTCGCGGACGCGGCGATCGATCACAAGCTCGCCAGTCGCAAGATCGAGCGCACCCGCATCGGTTCGGGCAACATCAGCGTGATCGCCACGGAAACGCTCGTGAGCGCACAGCTCGATCTCGGCGAGGGGGGCGTCGGCACGGTCCACGGCCGGCTCGATGCGCAGCGCACCACGCCCGCCTGGCAGGACATGCCGGTGACGGGCGAGCTGCACTGCATGAGCTCGGAGCTCAGCCTGGTCTCGCTCTACGCGCCTGACATCGACCGCGCCGCGGGTCAGATCGAGTCCCACATCCACCTGGCGGGCACCGCGGGCGCACCGCAGCTCAGCGGCGCGATCAAGCTCGCCAACGGCGAGATCGACGTCTACTCGGTCAACCTCAGCCTGCGGCAGATCACGCTCGAGGCGCAGCTCAATGATTCGGGCTTCGACTTCAACGGCAGCGCCCACTCGGGCGCCGGCGTGGTGGCCGCGAGCGGGCATCTCGAATGGCGCAATCTCCTCCCCTACGGCAAGTTCCACCTCGTCGGCACCGGCCTGCGGGTCGCCGACCTGCCGGAGGCGCTGATCGACGCCTCGCCCGACCTCGATTTCAGCGTCGCCGGCCGGCGCATCGAGGTGAGCGGCAAGGTGGTCGTGCCGCAGGCGAAGATTCAGCCCACCGATATCACTCACGCGGTGCGCTCTTCCTCCGACGAGACGATCGTCGGCAACGAGCCGGCGGATGTCGGCGAGCGCTTCGAGGTGATGAGCACCATCACGCTCGTGCTCGGCGATCACGTGCACCTCGACGCCATGGGATTGAGCGCGCGGCTCACCGGCAGCGTCACCGTGCGCAGCGGCTACGACGCCATCACCCACGGCACCGGCGAGCTCTCGGTCGCCGAGGGTCAGTACACCGCCTACGCCCGCAAGCTCGACATCACCCGCGGGCGGCTGATCTTCACCGGCGGCCCGATCGACAACCCCGGCATCGACGTGCGCGCGCAGAAGCAGTTCCCGGATGTGACCGCGGGCGTCAACGTGCGCGGCACGCTGGTGCAACCGCGGCTGTCGTTCTTCTCCGATCCACCCCTGCCGCAGTCGCAGGTCGTGTCGCTGATCCTCGCCGGCGGCTCGGTGCAGTCGGCGCAGAACGCCGGCAATGCGGCGATCGGGCAGGGCGCGGCGCTGCTCGCCGCCGAGCTCGGCTCGCAGGTCGGGTTGCCGGACGTGAGCCTCGAGACCGATCCGGTCGCCAACGCCACCTCGCTGGTGCTCGGTCATTACCTGTCGCCGCGCCTGTACGTGAGTTATGGCGTCGCGCTCACCGAGCAGCTCAACGTGTTGAAGATGCGCTACACGCTCGGCGATCACTGGACCGTGAGGGTCGAGGTCGGCACCGCGCGGGGTGCTGACCTGGTATACACGATCGAGAGAAAATAAGCGGCCGCAGCCGCTGCGAGGCTCGGAGGGAGGCGAGGCGCGCATGCGAGCGCTGATCGTGACGACTGGACTGGCTGCGCTCGGTGGCGCAGCGCTCCCGGGGGCGGCGTGCGGGGAGCAGCCAGTGGCGGCGCCCTGCGAATCGTTCACGCGCGCGGCTGGCGGCGCGCCGCCGATGGTGCACGACTGGCTGGCGCGCTCGGGGGACGACCACGTCCGTGTCTGCCCGCGGCAGGGGAGCGCCGGCGAGGCGCCCGCCGAGCCACTCTACTCGGGCGAGAGCGCTCCCACCCGGCACGGCGCAGTCTGCAGTTACTCGCACCACGACCTCAACCGGCTCGGGCATGGCTCGAAGAGCCGCCTGCAGCGCTACGACGCGACCGAGGCGCAGGAAATGGCGCTCGCGGGACGCGATTGCCCGGCGGCTCACCCGAGCGCGGGCGCGAGCTCCTACATCGAGACCTACGACGTGAGCCCGACGGCGTTCGAGGCGATCGTGCACCTGTGGGCAGCGGCGGCGGCTTCGAGCGCGGCCTTCGATCGCGCGTTGTGCTGCGAGGCGCGCGATGCCGACGGGGCAACCGTGCCGGCCTCCGCCGCCGCACGGACCCATCTGCGCGCCGCGATCGATGCCGGCCACATGACGGGCACGCCGGTCATCCGCATCGTACGCATCTCCGGCACGGCACTGCGGCATCGCTTCGCGCTGATCGTGGCGCAGCCCGACAGCGCAGCGCCGGCGCCCGCCCTGTACGTCATCTATTTCCTCAAGCCATTCGGCGGCTCCTGGCACATCACCGGCGTCGGCGAAACGGCCAGCTGACCGGGTGCCGGCGCGCGGCGCTCGCTTGCACGTCAGTGCATTAAAATGCACAATGTGCGCATGATTATGCTTAAGCAGCCGCGGCCATGCTGACCGAGGCGCACCAGCTCGAGCGGCGCGGCGCCATCGTGCGCATCCTGCGCGATGCCCCGGTGCGCCGGCAGGCGGACCTGGTGCGCCTGCTGAAGCAGGCCGGGCATGAGGCCACGCAGTCCTCGATCAGCCGCGATCTGCGCGACCTCGGCGCGCTCAAGGCGAGCGGCCGCTACGTGCTGCCGCCCGAGGAGCAGCGCCGCGCCAACGGCGACTTTGGCGCGCTGCGGCAGTTCGTGCGTCAGCTGCGGCGCGCCGGACCTTCGATCACGGTGCTGCGCACCACCATCGGCGCGGCCCAGAGTGTCGCGGTCGCGATCGACAAGGCCGAGTGGCCGGAGGTCGCCGGCACCATCTCGGGCGACGACACCATTTTCATCGCCACCGCGAGTGCGCGTGCTCAGCAGCAGCTGATCGCCCGGCTGCGCGAGCTCTTCAGGGTCTGAGCATGGCTAACGACAGCGCGCATGCGCAGATCCCGATCGTCCTCGCGTACTCCGGCGGTCTCGACACCTCTTTCCTGGTGCCGTGGATCGCGCACACCGAGAAGCGCCCCGTGATCACCATCACGGTCGACACCGGCGGCCTCGATGCCTGCGCCGCCACCGCACTGGCCGAGCGCGCGCGCGCGCTCGGAGCGCGCGAGCACCGGCTGGTGGATGCACGCGCCGAGTACTTCGAGCAGGTGCTGCGCTTTCTCATCATGGGCAACGTGCGCCGCGGGCAGCTGTACCCGCTGTGCGTCGGGGCGGAGCGCGTGGTGCAGGCCCAGACCGTGGCGCGCGCGGCGCGCGAGCTCGGCGCCGACACGGTGGCGCACGGCTGTACCGCCGCCGGCAACGATCAGGTGCGCTTCGAAGTGGCGCTGCGCACGCTCGCACCGGAGCTGCGGGTGCTGGCGCCGGTGCGCGACCGGGCTTTCAAGCGCACGGACGAGCTCGAGTACCTCGAGCAGCGGGGTCTGCCGGTGCCGCCGACCGGGGCCAGGTACTCGATCAACCGCGGACTCTGGGGCGTCACCATTGGCGGCCGCGAGACGCTCACCTCGGGCGGCAGTCTGCCGGAAGACGCCTGGCAGCTGACGCGCGCGGCGTTCACGCGCCCGCGCGCACCCGAGCGCCACGTGCTCACCTTCCGCGAAGGCCGCCCGGTCGCGCTCGACGGCGAGGGGCGCTCGCCGGTGGCGCTCATCGAGGCGCTCGAGGGGCTCGCCGCGCCGTTCGGCATCGGCCGCGGCATTCACCTCGGCGACACCATCATCGGCACCAAGGGGCGCGTGGCCTTCGAGGCGCCGGCGGCGGAGGTGCTGCTGAACGCGCATCGCGAGCTCGAAAAGCTGGTGCTGAGCGGCAGGCAGCAGCGCATCAAGGAGCTGGTCGCCGCGACCTACGGCGACCTGGTGCACGAGGGTCAGCTGCTCGATCCGGTGTGCCGCGACATCGAGGCGCTGCTCCTTTCCTCACAGCGGCGTGTCAGCGGCGACGTGCGGCTGCTGCTGCAGCCCGGGAGCGTGTTCATCGAAGGAGTGGAATCGCCCTTCTCGCTGATGGCGGCCTCGCGCGGCGTGTACGGCGAGGCGGCCGGCGAGTGGTCGGCCGCCGATGCGCTCGGCTTCTCGCGCATCGTCTCGCTCCCGGGGATGTTCTACGCCCGCGCCGGGGAACTCGGCGCCGGCGAGCGCAGCGCGAGCGAGCGCGCCGCTGGCGTGGGCAGCGCCGGCGCGCCCGCGGCCCAGGTCACGGGGAAGCCCTAGCATGCTCGCCGCCATGCGCTCTGTCGTGGTCGACAAGCTCGCATCGGTGACACAGGCCTGCGGCCTGTCGCACGAGGTGCGCATCGCCGCCGATATCCCCGCCGAAGAGGGCGTGGTGATCGTGGCCGAGGTGCTCACCAACAAGACCACTTACAACACGCTCGAGCTGACCAGCGGTCGCATGGCGAAGGTGGGCAAGGGCGATGTGATCGCCGGCGCGCTCGGCCATCGTCAGGCGCTGTTCGGCTACTCCGGGCACGTGCCGGCCGCGGTCCGACCGGGCGATGTCATCCAGCTGCTCAACATCGGCGGCGTGCTCGGAGTGTGCGACTCCATCAATCCCGAGAAGGGCAAGCCGTTCGATTGCCGGGTGCTCGGCGCGGCGCTCAGCTTCCCCTACCTCGGCGAGCGCATCGGCGTGCCCGCCCGCGTGGGCCACAGGAAGCTCGATGCCGGCGCGCCGCTCGATGCCCGCGGCGTGCCGGTGGTGGCGCTCGCCGGCACCTGCATGGAGGCCGGCAAGACCGCCGCGGCGTGCGCCGTGATCGCCCGCATGCGCCATCGCGGACTCATCGTCGATGCCTTCAAGGCGACCGGCGTGTCGCTGCGACGTGACATCCTCGCCATGGAGGATGCCGGCGCGCGCCGCTGCGCCATCTTCACAGACCTCGGCGTCGTCACCACGACGCGCGCCAACGGGCCGGCGCTCACGCGCACCATGCTCACCGAGCTCGCCGCCGGCAAGCCCGACGTGCTGGTGTTTGAGCTCGGCGACGGCCTGCTCGGCACCTACGGCGTCGATGCGATTCTCGAGTGCCCCGACATCCGCGCGGCGCTCACCGCCGTGGTGCTGTCGGCGAACGATCCGGTCGCCGCCTGGGGCGGGGTGAAGCTGCTGCGCGAGCGCTTCCACATCGAGCCGTGCGCGGTGACGGGCCCCGCCACCGACAACCAGGTCGGGGTCGAGATCATCACCGCTCAGATGGGGGTGGCGGCCTGCAACGCCCTGAGCAGCGGTGCGGCGCTCGGCGATCGCGTCATCGAGGCGCTCGGCGTGCGCGCCGCGGCGGCCGCATGAGCCCCGCGATCCCCGCGGTGGTGCTCGGCGGCAGCGGTTACGTCGCCGGCGAGCTGCTGCGGCTGCTTGCAGCGCATCCGCGCTTCGAGCTCGCGGCGGTGATGTCCGATAGCCAGCCGGGGGCGCCGGTCGCGGCCGCCTTCCCGCATCTCGCCACCGTCCATCCCGAGACGCGCTTCCGCTCCGAGGCCGAGGTGCGGCAGATCCTCAGCGCGACGCCTCACACGGCGCTCTTCTCGGCGGCGCCGCACGGCGTCTCGGCGGCACTGATCGATCGGCTGTTGACCGCAGCAGCCGCAGCGGGCGCCTCCCCGCGCGTGGTCGACCTGTCGGCGGATTTCCGCTATGCGACCGGCGAGGGCTACGCGGCGGTGTATCGACACCCGCACGGCGCGCCCGCCCGGCTGCGCGAGTTCAGCTGCGCCTTGCCCGAGCACCTCCCGAAGCTGGCGACGCCGCACCTCGGTCACCCGGGCTGCTTCGCCACCGCGATCCTGCTCGCGAGCGTGCCGCTGCTCGCGAGCGGGCTCGTCACCCCGGCGCTGTTCGTGAGCGGAGTCACCGGCAGCACCGGCTCCGGGCGCGCGCCTGTGGAAGGCACGCATCACCCGTTGCGTCACAGCGATCTCTACAGCTACAGCGCGCTCACCCACCGCCACGTCGCCGAAGTCGCCGCCTGCGCGCTCGCCGCCTCGGGGGTCGAGGCGCAGTTCGCCTTCGTGCCGCACTCCGGACCCTTCGCGCGCGGCCTCCACGTGACCGTGCAGGCCTCCCTCGCCCGCTCGCTCGACACCGCCGAGCTCCTCGGCGTGTTGCGCCGCTTTTATGTCGACGCGCCGTTCGTGCGGGTCGCCGAGCGCGCGCCGCATGTCAAGGAAGTCGTGAGCAGCAACTACGCCCAGCTCGCAGCCGTGGTCGGCGGGCGCAGCGTCGCGGTAATGTGCGCCATCGACAATCTCACCAAGGGTGCCGCCGGCGGCGCCGTGCAGTGGATGAACCGGATGTTCGGCCTGCCCGAGACGACCGGGCTCACCGCCGCGGCACCCGGCTGGACCTGAGGGCCACTCATGGCACGCAAGCAGCAGGCGGCGGCGGTCCCGGCGAGCGGATCAGGCGAGGCGGCGCGACACGATTTCCTCGCGCCGGTGTTCGAGCAGTATCCGATAGAAGTTGCCTCGGCGCAGGGCGTGTGGCTGATCAACACTCGCGGCGAGCGCGTGCTCGATCTCTATGGCGGACATGCCGTCGCCGCGCTCGGCTACGGGCACGAGGCCTGGACGGCCGCGCTCACGCGCCAGGCCGAGACCTGCCAGTTCCAGAGCAACGCCGTGGCGCTCAAGGTGCGCACCCGTCTCGCGCGGCGCCTGGTGCGCTTCTCGCGGCTGCCGATCGGCGGCGTGTTCCTGGTCAACAGCGGTGCCGAGGCCAACGAGAACGCACTGCGCGTGGCGCTGCGTATGACGGGGCGCACGCACGTCGCGGCGATCGAGGGCGGCTTTCACGGCCGTACCGCCGCGGCCGGCGCGGTGACCTGGGGCGCACAGGCGAGCTGGTACGGATTCCCGCGCACACCCTTCGAGGTGAGCTTCATCCCGCGCGGCGATCTGCAGGCGATCGCGGCCGCCGTGACGCGCGACACTGCGGCGGTGATCGTCGAGCCGGTGCAGGGGCTCGCCGGCGCGGTGGATCTCGGCGCGCCGTTCCTCGTAGCGCTGCGCGCGCGCTGTGACGAAGTCGGCGCGCTGCTCATCTTCGATGAGGTGCAGTGCGGCGTCGGCCGCACCGGCGAGCCCTTCGCCGCCAACCTCTACGGCGTGCGCCCCGACATGCTCACCACCGCCAAGTCGCTCGGCAACGGCTTTCCGTGCGCGGCGCTGCTGATGTCGCCGCTGGTCGCCGCCTCGCTCAAGCCCGGATCCCTCGGCACCACCTTCGGTGGCGGCCCGATGGCGTGCGCGGCGATCGACGCGGTGATCACCGCCATCAAGGGCGAGCGGCTGCTCGAGCGCGTGCGCCGCATGGGCGCCTACATCAGGAGCACCTGCATTCTCGGTCCGGTGACCGCCCACCAGGGTGCCGGACTCCTCATCGGGCTGCGCACCACGCGACCGGCCAGAGAGATCCAGGGCGAGCTCCTCGAGTGCGGCATACTCGCGGGCACCTCGAACGACCCGCAGGTGCTGCGCCTGCTGCCGCCTTACATCCTCAAGGAGGAGCACGTCGACATGCTGCGGGACACGCTGCGCGACCTGCCGCCGTGAAGGTCCCATGAAGCGCTTTCTCGATCTCGCCGATTTCTCGCGCGAGGAGCTGCTCGCACTCCTCGCGCTGGCGCGGCGGCTCGAGCGCCAGAGCGAGCCGCGCGCGCTCGCCGGCCGGATCCTCGGGCTGCTGTTCCTCAACCCCTCGCTCCGCACGCTCGCTTCCTGCCAGGCCGCCATGGCGCGGCTCGGCGGTAGCTCCTTCGTGATCAACCCCGGCCAGGGGAGCTGGCAGCTCGAGACGCGCAGCGGAGTCGTGATGAACGGCGCCGCGGCCGAGCACGTGCGCGAGGCGCTGCCGGTGCTCGCCTCGTACTGCGACGTCCTCGGCATCCGCGCCTTCGCCGACGGCCGCGATCTCGACGCCGATCTCGCCGAGACCACCTTCAACGCCATGGCGAGCCTCATCGACCGGCCGCTCATCAACCTCGAGTCCGCGATGAACCACCCCTGTCAGGCGCTCGCCGACTGGAAGACGCTCGATGACCTGTCGGTGGCGCGCGGCGGGCGCTTCGTGCTGTCGTGGGCTTACCACCCACGGGCGCTGCCGCTCGCAGTCCCGGCGGCGGTGGTGCACATGGCGGCGCTGCGCGGCATGGAGGTGATCGTGCTGCGGCCGGAGGGTTTCGCGCTGCCCGCCGCTGTCATGGAGCGCGCCCGCCGGGCCGCTGTCGCGGCCGGCGGCTCGGTGCGCGAGACCACCGAGCGCGCCGAGGCGCTCGCGGGCGCAGACATCCTCTATGTAAAGGAGTGGGGCGCGACCGACTGCTACGGCGACGCCGCGGCGGACCGCGAGCGGCGCAGCGCGCTCACCTCCTGGTGCGTGCGCAACGACTGGTTCACCGCCGCGAGCGACTGTCGCGTGATGCACTGCCTGCCGGTGCGGCGCAACGTGGCGATCGCCGACGAGGTGCTCGACAGCCCGCGCAGCGTCGTGCAGCGCCAGGCCGCCAACCGCCTGCCGGCGCAGATGGCCGTGCTCTACCAGCTGCTCGCCGCCCGCGAAAGCTTGAGGCCCGCATGATCACGCACCGCAGCGACCGGACCCTTGCGATCCGTGCCCTGACAATCGCGGCTCCCTATGTCCGCCTCTACAAGGGCAAGACCTTCGTCGTCAAGGCGGGCGGTGGAATGTTCGCGGACACCGCCACCACCCGCGCGCTGATCGAGCAGATCGCGATCCTGCATTTCTTCGGCGTGCGCGTGGTGCTGGTGCACGGCGGCGGGCCGCAGCTCAACGAGCTCGCGGCAGCCCTCGGCGTCCCGACTCGCATGGTGGCCGGGCGACGCGTCACCGATGAGAAATCGATCGACCTCACCGCCATGGTGCTCAGCGGCCTGCTCAACACCCGCGTGCTCGCCATCTGCCGCGCGCTCGACATCGCCGCGGTGGGCGTCAGCGGCGTCGACGCCGGACTGGTGCGCGCTCACCGTCGACCGCCGGTGAGCGTCGACGGCGAGCTCATCGACTTCGGACTGGTGGGCGACATCGACGCGATCGACGCCACGGCGCTGGTGAAGCTCCTCGACGGCGGACTGATGCCGGTGGTCAGCCCACTGTCGGCCGATGAGTCGGGCACGCTCCTCAACGTCAATGCCGACACCGTAGCGGCGGCGCTCGGCGCGGCCCTCGGCGCCGAGAAGCTGATCCTGTGCACCGGCGCGCCCGGCATCCTCGCCAATGTCGAGGATCCGGGCTCACTGATCTCCTACACCGACCTGCGCGGCCTCGAGCGGCTGCGCGCGGCGGGCCGGATCGCCGACGGCATGCTGCCGAAGGCGAGAGCCATCGAGGACGCGCTGCGCGGCGGCGTGCGGCGCGTGCACGTCGTGTCATATCGGTCGGCGGAAGGCATCCTCGGCGAGGTGTTCACCAACGAAGGCAGCGGGACGCTGGTGGTCGCGGACATCGAGGCCTTGAGCCCCGCCGAGCAGCAGGGAACGACGTGAGGCGGCTGTGGGACAAGGACACGCCGCTCGATGAGCGCGTGCTGCGCTACACGGCGGACGAGGATTACATCCTCGACGAGCGGCTCGTGCCCTACGATGTGCGCGCCTCGATCGCGCATGCCGAGATGCTGCATGCACAACGCCTGCTGAGCCGCGCCGACCTCGACGCCATCCGCGCGGGCCTCGAAGCGCTCGCCGCCGAGCACGCCCGCGGCGCCTGGCGGATCGAGCTCGCCGACGAGGACGGACAGACGGCCCTCGAGCGACGCCTCACGGCGCGCATCGGCACGGCCGGCGCCAGGGTGCACCTCGGGCGCTCGCGCAACGACCAGCTGCTCGCGGCGCTGCGGCTCTACCTCATCGAGACCGTGGCGCAGCTCGGCCTGAGCACCCGCGCCGCCGCCGACGCGTTCGCTGAGCTTGCGCGGCGCGAGCCGCACACTCCGCTCCCCGGCTACACACACATGCAGCAGGCCATGCCGAGCTCGGCGGCGCTGTGGGCGGGCGGCTTCGCGGCCGAGCTGCGTGACGATGCCGAGGGGCTCGAGGGGGTGCGCCGCCGCCTCGACAAGAACCCGCTCGGCTCGGCGGCCGGTTACGGCACTCCGGGTCTCGAGCTCGATCGCGAGGCGACGCGCGCCAGCCTCGGCTTCGCGGCGGTGCATGCGCCGGTGACGGCGGTGCAGCTCTCGCGCGGCAAGGCCGAGGCGCAACTGCTGTTCGAGATCACGCTGCTGCTGCAGGACCTCGGCCGCTTCGCCGCCGACGTGCTGCTGTTCGCGACGCAGGAGTTCGGCTTCCTCACCCTCGCGGACTCCTTCACCACCGGCTCCTCCATCATGCCGCAGAAGCGCAACCCGGATGTCTTCGAGCTGATCCGCGGCCGTTCCGCCACTGCGCAGGCGTGCCTGCTCGAGGCGCTCGCGATCTGCGCCAAGCTCCCCTCGGGCTACCAGCGCGACCTGCAGCTGCTCAAGGCGCCGCTGTTCCGCGGCATCGATCTCACCGCGGCGACGCTCGCGATCGTGCCGCCGGCGGTCGCGGCGCTCGAGTTCCAGCGCGCGGCGATCAGACTCGATCCGGCCATTCACGCGGCCGAAGAAGCCAACCGCCTGGTGGTGAGTGAGGGCATCCCGTTCCGCGAGGCCTACCAGCGCGTCGCGGCCCGGCTGAAGAAATGATCAAGGTGCTCGGCATCTCGGGGAGTCTGCGCCGCGGCTCCTACAACAGCGCGCTGCTGCGCGCAGCGGTGCGGCTGATGCCGCCGGAGGCGACACTCGCGGTCGCGAGCATCCGCGGCATCCCGCTCTTCGATGCCGACGTCGAGGCGCAAGGCGTGCCGCCCGCGGTGACGCAGCTCAAGGAGGCGGTGGTGGCCGCCGACGCAGTGCTGCTGGTCACCCCCGAATACAACAACAGCATTCCCGGCGTCTTCAAGAACGCTATCGACTGGCTGTCGCGTCCGAGCGCCGACATCAAGCGGGTGTTCGGCGGGCGGCCGTTCGCGCTGATCGGCGCCTCGCCCGGTCCCTACGGAACCAACTTGAGCCAGGCGGCCTGGCTGCAGGTGCTGCGCACCCTCGGCACGCAGCCGTGGTTCGGCGGGCGACTACAGGTCGCGCGCGTTGCGAGCGTGTTCGACGAATCCGGTACGCTCAAGGATCCGGCGATCGAGGAGCAGCTGACGCGCTTCCTCGCCGGCTATGCGAGCTATGTGCAGCGCTGCGTGGCGGCCAGGGCGGGCTGAGCCCGGGTGGGCGCCCGGGCCGGCGCCGGCGTCAGGATCAGGCCGGTGTCAGAATCAGGCCGGAGTCAGGATCAGATCGTGTTGCGAGTCGAGCCGGGCCAGGTCCGGATAGCTGATCGGCCGGAGCTCGCCATTCACGAAGACACTGGCACGCAGCCCGGCAGCGGTGAGGAGTTTGATCATTGCGCTCGCGTCGAGACCCGCGGGCGGGAAGGAATCCGGTGAGTATTCGAGCTGCACGCAGACGCAGCGCCGCAGCAGATCACCCGCGCCCTGCAGCACGAAATGCTCGTAGCCTTCGACGTCGACCTTGAGAAAACGGATCGACTTCCCGCGGAGTCCCTCGCGCTCCCAGAAATCCCCCAGCGTGGTGACCGGCACCCGCACCTGTCCTTCAGTGTTACGGTTGAGGAGCGAGTGCTTGCCGATGTTGGTCCTTCGATAGCGATACAGCTCTGCAGATCCGGGGCTCGCCCCGAGCGCCTGATTCACGGCCGTCACGCGCGTCGCGCCGTTCGCCGCCAGATTGCCAAGCAGCAGTCGATAGCTCTCCGGGTCGGGCTCGAAAGCGAAGATCCGGGCGCCCGGTGCGCTCAGTCGATCGAGCAGCACGCTGTACCAGCCGAGATTCGCCCCGACATCGAACGCCACATCGTCCGGCCCCAGCCGCACGTGATCGAGCAGATAGCGGGACATCTCCGGCTCGTGCGCTCCGAGCCGATGGATGTGGCGCATGATGCAATCCGCCCCGGGGCCGGTGAAGGTGAGATCGAATGGCGCCGCACGCGCCTCGACATAGCCATCGCGACTCGCGAGACGCGCCCACACGAGCTGCACGCCCCGCCACAGACGCACCGGCCAGGGATGCGTCAGCGGGACCGGGGAAGCCGTTGCGGGCGGCGCACTCATGCGCAGTCGGGCTGCGCCTCAGGCGCGGCGCGTGCGAATGCCGGCAGACTCTCGAGGTGCGCACTGATGGCACGCAGCGTCGGGTACGGCTCGAGATCGCACTGGTAACGGCGCGCGTTGTAGATCTGCGGCACCAGCAGCACGTCGGCGAGCGTGACGGACGAGCCGAACATGTGGCGGCCGTCGCTCCCGAGCCGCCGCACCTGCTGCTCGAGCGCCGTAAATCCGCGCGCTATCCAGTGGCGATACCACGCCCCCACCGCGGCATCGTCGTGGCCGAGCGGTGAGCGCAGATAGCTGAGCACGCCGGTGTTATTGAGCGGATGGATCTCGCAGGCGATCGTGAGCGCGAGCGCGCGCACCTGGGCACGCTCGGCGGCGCCACGGGGCAGAAGCGGCGGCAGCGGCCGGGTCTCATCGAGATACTCGATGATCGCGAGCGACTGTGTCAGGACCTGCTCGCCGTCGACCAGCACCGGCACCAGGCCCAGCGGGTTGAGGGCGAGGAACTGCGGCGCACGCTGCGCGCTCACCGGCGCGCGCAGATCGACGCTGAGCGACTCGTACTCGATCCCCTTGAGGTTGAGCGCGATGCGCACCCGATAGGTGGCGGAGCTGCGGAAGTAGCCGTAGAGCTTCACGGGCTAATCCCTCGCCGGTGCGACGATGGTGTTGCGCAGCACCTCGAGTCCCTCGATACCACCCTCGAGGCGGTCGCCGGGCTTGAGCGCGCCGATCCCGGAAGGCGTGCCGGTGAAGATGAGATCGCCGGCCTTGAGCTCATAGAGCCGTGACAGCGCGGCAATGATGTGCGGCACGTCGTAGAGCATCCGGCTGACATCGGAATCCTGGCGCACGCTGCCGTTGACGCTCAGCCAGATGCGCCCGCGGCTCACGTGCCCGGCGCTCGCCGGACGGATGGCCGCCACCGGCGCCGAGAAGTCAAAGCCCTTGGCCGTGTCCCACGGCTCACCGCGCGCCTTGGCCGCGCTCTGCAGATCGCGGCGCGTCAGGTCGTTGCCCGCGGCATAGCCGAACACGTGTCCGAGCGCGTGCGCGGCGTCGATGTCGCGGCCGCCGCTGCCGAGCGCCACCACCAGCTCGATCTCGTAATGGAAGTTCGCGGTCGACGGCGGATAGGGAATCCCGGCGCCGTTGTCGACCACGGCATCCGCGGGCTTCATGAAGAACACGGCTGGCGTGTTCTCGGGATCGCCGCCGAACTCGCGAATGTGATCGGTGTAGTTGAGGCCCACGCAGTAGATGCGATGCACGGCGAAGCGTTGCGCGGTGCCGGCCACGGCCACGCTCGGCGGGGCCGGCGGCGGCAAAACGAAGTTAGTCATGGGCGCTCCTCAAGCCTCGAGCGGCGGCAGGCGGCGGGCTGCGGTCAGGCAGATTGCCATTGTGCAAACGGCTAGACTAGCTCCATGGGTATCTTCCGCTTCCCCGTGACTCCCGAGCAGCTCACCGAGCGGGCCCGGAGCAGCATGCCCGGATTTCTCGGCATCCGCTTCATCGAGGTGGGTGAGGACTACTTGCGCGCCACCATGCCGGTGAACGAGCGCACCCACACGCCCTTTGGCCTGCTGCACGGCGGCGCCTCGGTGACGCTCGCGGAGACCATCGGCAGTGTCGCGTCCATGCTGTGCGTGGATGAGCAGTTCATGTGCGTCGGCCAGGAGATCAACGCCAATCACCTGCGCGGGATGTCCTCCGGCACCGTCACCGCGACCGCACGCCCGTTTCATCTCGGCAGCCGCAGTCACGTCTGGCACATCGAGATCCGCGACGAGAGCGAGCGGCTGGTGTGCGTCTCGCGACTCACGATGGCTGTCATCGAGCGCCGGCCCAAGGCATAAGCGAAACAACGCAGCGAGGTACGCCATGTCGGACCCGACGCCGTCAGTGACCGCGACCCCGCACGTCGATGAGTCGCTGGTCACGTACACGCACGTGATCTACGCGCTGCATGCGTTCGCCGTGCTCATGGGTATCACGACCGCGCACACCATCGTCGGCAGCTTCGTCGGTGGCCTGCCCTCGATCGTCGCCGTGATCATGAATTACGCGCGCCGCTCCGCCACCCACGGCACCTATCTCGAGTCGCACTTCCGCTGGCAGATCCGCACCTTCTGGTACGCGCTGCTGTGGGCCGTCGTCATCCTGCTGGTGTCGGCGCCCTTCATGATCATCGTGATCGGCTTCGGTTTCGCGGTCCTGGGGCTGTGGGGGCTCGGAATCTGGATCGCCTACCGAGTGGTGCGTGGCTGGCTCGCGCTGCGCGACCGCCGTCCGATGTACGTATGAGGCGCGCATTGCGCGAGCGTGCGCTGTGCGCAGTTGCCGCCGCGGCGGCGCTGACAGTCCTCACGGGTTGCGGGCAGAAGGGGGCGTTGTACCTGCCGGACAAGAACGCCGCGGTCGTCACCTCGGCGCCACCTCCGCCCGAATCACCCACACCATCGGCTCCGGCACCGCAGCCGCCTGCGGAGGCTGCGCCGGCACCGTCCTCGCCTGAGTCTCCGGCGCCGCCGAAGAAGGACGAGTCCGAAGGCGATTCCACCGCGCCGCAGTAGCGCGAGCACCGGGCCCCGTGATCTGCGCGCGTGCGCGCGCGGCCGGCGTTGCGCGGCAGCGGTCAGGTGCGGATCAGGCCTCGCAGCGGCTTGGCCGCAGCACTGTCGGGGAAGACGTCCCGCTCGAGCGCACGCTCCGGCACCGCCAGCTGCTCCGCCAGCAGGCCCTTGAGCAGCGAGCGCAGGTCGAGCGTCGGGGCGAGATCGCGGCCCTGATAGAGCGCGCGTGGTGACAGGCCTGGCCAGTCGGCGATCACGCGTCCGCCGGCCACGGCGCCGCCGACGAGGAAGGCGATGGTCGCCGTGCCGTGGTCGGTGCCGCGCGTGCCATTGATCGCGGCGGTACGACCGAACTCGGTCACGAGCAGCACCGCGGTATGACTCCAGGCCGGGCCGAGCTCCTGCTTGAGCGTCGCCAGCCCCGCATCGAGCGCGGCGAGCCGGCCGGCGAGCTGTCCTTCGGCCCCTCCCTCGTTGGCGTGCGTGTCCCAGCCGGTGGTGTCGAACACGGCGACCTTCGGCCCGTCCTCCTGACGGAGAAATCCCGCCGCGGCGCGCACCACCTCGGCATAACGCGCGTTGTTGGGCTGCTGCGCCGGGGGCGAGCCGGCGGTGGCGGTGGGCGTCATCGCGCCGGTGCCGTCCTCTGCAGCCAGCGCATTCGCGGCGAGCCCGTTGGCGAGCCGCACGGAGAGCAGCGGATCGTTGGCATACAGGTCCGTGATGCGCGCCAGCGTGTCCTCATCGAGCGCGCTGAGCTTGGAGGCCGACCAGGACGTCACGGCCGCCGGCCCGCGCATCACGAGCGGCACGTTCTGACCCAGCGCCACGCCGGCCTCGCGCCCGGCCGCGCGCGGCGCCGTGAGCAGCGCGCGGTTCAGCCAGCCGCTCGGCAGCGCGTGCGGGCGGGGCGAGCCGTTCTCGAGCACGTCCTGGCCGTCGAAGTGCGAGCGCTCGCGATAGGGGCTCGCGAGCGCGTGCAGCACCGTGAGCTCACGCACCGCATAACAGCGCTCGAGAAAAGCGAGCGAGGGGTGCAGGCCGAAGAAGCCGTTGAGCGGCAGCGCACCGCCCGGCTCGCCTGGGGCACGCAGTGCGAACTCGCGCCGCAGCGCCGCGTAGTCGCGATCGCCATGGGGCGGGACGGCGGCGAGCCCGTCGAGGGCGCCGCGCAGAATGACCACCACGAGGCGTGACGGGCGCGTGCCGGCGTGTGCGAAAGCAAGACGCGAGGTGAGCAGCGCACCGCCGGCCGCAAGCGCCGTGAGGTTGAGAAATTCGCGTCGGGCAAGGCGTGCCATCGGTGATCCTCGGTTACTTCAACGCCGCATGAACTCGGGCGCAGCGAGCAGCAGCGTCGTCGCCTGGGCGGCACTCGCCGCGTGCGACACGGCCACCCGTGTCGTCTCACTGAGCGTCGCCCCGAGCAGCTCGGGGGCGAGCTGCGGCGCATCGCTGCGGCTGCCGAGCCGCGCACCGACGGCCTCCGCCCACTGAATGCGCTTCAAGAGAGCCGCAGCGCCGTCCCAGTCCGCACTGCGGTCCGGCCAGCCAGCAGGCGATCCCGGCTGCCAGGTTCTCTGACCGAGAACTTCGAACGGCGCGAGCGGCGCGCGCCCCGCGTCCGCCGGCAGCGAAAGTCCGCGGTAGGTGGAAATGACGTAGTCCGAGGGGGTCTTGTACTTCGCGAGCGGCGGGCCCCAGGCCTCGCCCGAATCGATCAGCGCACGATACACCGTGGACAGATCACCGCCGCTGCGCTGGTAGGCATCGGCGAGCCGCTCGACCGCCCCGGCCGGCGGTTCGTCGGCGATGAAGTGACGCGCGAGCTTCGTAGCGATGAAGCGCGCAGTAGCGCGCTGGCGCGCCAGATCACGCAGCACCGCGACACCCTGATCGAAGCCGCTGTCGGGATAGCGCCGCCCGAGCACCACCTTGGCGCCGGGCTCGTGCATTTCGGGACGAAACACGAACCGGCCCGGCTCGCCGGCGGCGAAGCGCCCGCCCTCTCCGCCGATCGACCAACCGGTGATCACCTCGGCGAACGTAGTCACGTCCTGCTGCGTATAGCCGCCGCCCACGCCGAGGGTGTGAAGCTCGAGAATCTCGCGCGCGAGATTTTCGTTGATACCGATGCGGCGCTCGGACTGGCGTCGCTCGAGCCGCTGCGCCGCGAGCGAATGCGGGCCGACCGAGAGATGATTGTCGAGGTACAGGAGCATCGCCGGGTGCGTCTCGACGGCGAGCAGCAGCTCGCTGAAGTTGCCGAGCACGTGCGGCCGGATCGCCTCGCGCTCAAAGCTGCCGGCGAGCCCGGCGAGAAACTGCTTGTCGACCGAGACCGCGAAATGATTGGCCCAGAAGTGGGTCAACCGCTCGACGAACGGCCGCTCGCTCGCGAGCGCCTGCGCAAAGCGCGCGCTCACCTCGGCGGTGTAGATGGGCCGCAGGAATTGCGGCAGTTTCTGTTGTGCGCCGTCCGGCGTCGCGCCCGCTGCAGCCGGGCGCGCGCCACGGTCGGCGTCGGCCTTGCGCTCCTTCTGGATCTCGCGCCGCAACTCGAGCGCTTCGGCGAGGATCTGCTGCGAGCTGCGCAAGCCCGCGGATTCGAGTACCGGCGGCGCGCCGCGCAGCTGTGTGCGCAGCCATTCCCGCGACTCGCCACCGATCGCGGCGAGATCGCCGGGTCGGGCACCGAGCCCGAAGCGGTTGGCGGCAATGCTGGCTGTGACCGGCTGCATGAGTCGTCCTGGCTCTGCTCCGTAGAGCGCGCGCGGCGGCTGCGCGTTGACGGGCGGACCTGAGGTTCGCGTCCGTTATACTCGCGGCCCGCTTACGGCTTCACGCTCCATGGCGCGCAATCCCGACCTGGTTCTCGTCGACGGCTCCTCTTATGTCTACCGGGGATTTCACGCCCTGCGGACACAGCTGACGACCTCACGCGGCGAGCCCACCGGGGCCATGCTGGTCGTGATGAACATGCTGTTGAAGCTGATCAAGGACTATCAGCCGCGACATATCGCGGTGGTGTTCGACGCCCCCGGCAGAACCTTCCGCGACGAGATCTTCGCCGCCTACAAGGCGCAGCGTCCGGGGATGCCGGATGACCTGCGCTCACAAGTCGAGCCGCTGCTGCAGATGATCAAGGCCAACGGCCTGCCGGTGCTGCGCGTCGCCGGCGTCGAGGCCGACGACGTCATCGGCACGCTCGCCCGGCGCGCCGCGCAGGCGGGGCAGTCGGTGCTCATCTCGACCGGCGACAAGGATATGGCGCAGATCGTCGACGGCTCCATCACCCTCATCAACACCATGACCGACACGCTCCTCGACCGCGAGGGCGTCAAGGCAAAGTTCGACGTCTACCCGGAGCAGATCAC
>Ga0307477_10000756_pt1 | contig 31845 bp, 26 predicted proteins | sample atmos_gasesECM2C_FD_203316 | JGI IMG/M metagenome (GOLD analysis project Ga0307477, IMG submission 203316) | Hardwood forest soil microbial communities from Morgan-Monroe State Forest, Indiana, United States - atmos_gasesECM2C_515 | ecosystem: Environmental > Terrestrial > Soil > Temperate...
AGGATCGCTCTGGAAGCGTTTCGTCAAGCGGCTGACGGCCAGCCAGCCGGCCGGTGAGAGCGGCGGAGACTGCGGCGGCAACTCCAGGACCACTCGGAGGGACTGCACAATACCCGACCGCCCCATGCCTTGCAGCGTGCGCAGTGCTCGCACCGACTCGGCTGCGGCCGGGAGCGAATCGTGGTCAGGAATCCCGGGAGAGATTCTCCCTGCCTGGAATGCCAGGATCAGTAGCGGAACCCCGGCGACAAGCAGAGCTGTCCAGGGCCGGCGCGTTACGCTGCTGCCCCACCGCACCCACCGCTGACTCGGCGCGCAGAGGCTTTCGCGAGTTTTGAATTGTCTGCCCGGAAGATGCACTCTGGCGGCGTTGATGCGATGCCCGAGCAGACCAAGCACCCAAGGCAGAATGAATGTACACAGTACAACGCTCAGAACGGTTACCAGCAGGCCGGTTATTCCGATGGAGCGCAGTTCGCTGATGGGCACAGTCAGCAGCGCTGAAAATCCGATCGCCACTGTCGTGGCCGAGATTAGTAGTGTCTTCCCCGCTTGCCCGGCAGCAATATCGGCAGCCTGGCCGGGATCATATCCCTCGGCCAATGCTTCGCGAAATCGGCTCACTATCAGCAATGCATAGTCGATGCCCAAGCCAAGGCCGAGCATCGTCGCCAGATTCTGCACCAGAATCGACAGGTGCAGATAGTGCGCGAGCAGCGCAGCCGCACCCAGCGCCATCGAGATGGAGAGTACTCCAATTCCCAGCGGCAATAGCGCGGCCACAAGACTTCCAAAAGCCAGAAACAGCAGTAAGAGCGTTACCGGCATCGCTCGTTCTTCGGCATGTTTGACATCGTCGGCGCTGACCTTGCGAAGATCGAAGGTCAGTGGTGTTTCACCCGTAATCTCCAGTTTGATATTGGGGTATTGTGACCTAAGCTGACCTTCCATCCCGTCTGCCTTTGCCCTCAGTATCGGGACCAACGCCTCGACAGCTTTATCGTGCGGCTCCAACCCGACGATGATCAGGGCCCCTCCATTGTTCCCGGTGAAGAGAGGATCTGGCCAATCCAGGCTCGAGACCGCGCCCGACACTCCAGGCACGCTACGCAATGAACTGGTTAAGAAGCCCAATGCATCTGCGCTTTCTGCAGAATCCGGATCGGGAATACCACTGATCACCACAACCAGGCGGTGGGCGTAGGGAGACTGGAAACGCTGCGCCAGTTCCTTGTCAACTTTTTCGGATTCTCCGCCCTTGATGTGAGCAGCTGTCTCCAGGCGACGTTCAACTTTGTAGGAAAAGGGCATCAGCGCAAGCGCCATGACAAACCCGGACATCGCCAACCAGAATCGACGGCGAGCGGCACCACTTCCAGATTTCAAGCTTGGCATTACCATCGAAGATCCGCGTCGTCTCCTGATCCGTCCGAGAGTCATGAAACGACTTCGGTGATCGGATACACCATAATATAGGTTTAAACTGGATATTCACGGGATTCAGACTTGTTAGTTAACGAGAGAGCAATCGAAGGGCGTGGTTGACGAAGACTCAGGTCCATGATTCCGCCAATCACTCATCAAGGAACAAACTAGGAAGCTCAAGGAGGATTAGTAATGGGAACGCGCTTGCGCCCATTAACAGGGTAGTGGAAGTTATCCTCGGACAATGCGGCTAAGTGCGGGTACGTAGTTATCGGAAACGGATCCGTTACCCTGGGTTGATTAACAAGCTCAAGTAGAATGCTGGCTAGGCGTTTCCACGCCTGCCGGGAGCTAGAACGACCAACGTGTACGCGCCCAGGGCGATGCCGAGAGGTCCGTTGATTAGCGCGAGGAACGCTGCGAGCAGCCCGAGTTTCCGAGCGGACGGCCCGCTGAACATCAAGGCCAGGCCGGCCATGATCGAAACAATACCGGCTGCAATGCCCAGAATGATCATGAAAATCAGAAAGACATGGAATAAGTCCATCAAAGTAAATGGGCTCGGAACGCGGGTCAGCAGTGCGCCCCACATCACGGTGAGCGTCGGGATGCAGAAAAACGTAACCAGCGCGACCCCAAATCGCTCCAGGCCGTACAGGATCCAGAGAATCCCAAGAGTTCGCATCAAGTACCCTAGCCGAATTCCGCTTTCCGTCGGCGGCAGGCCGACGTACATTTGACTCCTGCAAGCTGCAATAGGTTTGGCCTGGCCTTTCGACGCAAAAGCCTCGTGGTCAATCAGTTCGGGGTCTTTTGTCCCACGCCGGCGATGTGCTCATTTGGATACGATACTGGTAGAGATGGCCTGCCCTTTCGGGCAATTGCGCGGCTTTTCTGCCGCCTAAATACTGTCATTACCATGAAACCCACACTTGCACTAGCACTCCTGGGTACCCTGCTATTTGCGGGAACGGCTTCCGCACAAAAAACTTTCGAATGGCGGCCGGGAACCGACGAAGCGGTCCGGTTGGACCCGGCCAACTATCACACCGGCAAGACCTACACGGCGGGCGGCGGCATTCAGGTGGACATTGAGTCACAACAGCCGGTGACGATTTTCCTGACCGGCGAAGGCGAGTGGAACCACGCGATGCAATATCCAGAAACCATAGGATCTCTGAGGATGCTGTGCTTGCGCGAGCACGTCATCAAGACCCGATACGTTTGCGATTTGCCTGCGGAGCCGTTGACGCTGGTAATTCGCGACGACCGCGGGAGCCGCGAGTCCGCCGGCTTCGCGGGGCTAGGCGAAGTGTGGAAGCGTGACGGCGCGCTACTGAGTACTCCTGCCGGGAATGCTGTCGCTAGCGCCGTTGGCACCGGCCTGGGCTTGGCGAGAGCTTTGAAGACGGAGAGTTCTTCCCCTCGGCGTTTCGTTTCGCCGAACGATGTGCATATCCAGTATTTCCTCTGGACCTGCATCAGCAACTGTTTTCCTCCGGAATTTCAATGGATCCAGCAGGCTAAAGAGAAATATGAGTTGACTGGTTTCTTGAAGGTTTATGGCGGGTATGCTCCGGATCGCGATGGCGAGGTGGTCAGCATCAAGATCAAGGCGCCTACTCCAATGCTGGTGGCCATGGTTCCGTCGTCGGTGGCAAATCAACTGCATGCGAAACCGGAGATGCTCGAACCGGCGCTGGAAAAGAATTCTTGCCAGCAGCGCGGTGTGCAGTCACAGACATTTCAGTGCACATTTAATGCGGCGGACGGTCCGCAATCGCTGATCGTGGTGCCGGAGGCCGGCGAGAAGGTGAAGCATAAGAAAGTGGAGATCGAGTTCTTCGCCTCCAAATGCGTGGAACATTGCGCGCTGCCGCCCGAAAACGCGAACGCTTCGACGGAGAAGGTTAACCCCTGAATTTTTGTTTTGTTGAACCGGCCTAAGAACCCTGTATTTCGACAACTGTCCAGCTTCAGGGCCTTGCTGCCGTGATCGCAGCAGCTATGTCGGGAAGCTGTTGGCGGACCAGTTTCCACCTATTCTTGTTGATGACCACGACCGCTATGCGGAGGCGTGCGAGGTTCTGTTGAGACCGGAGATTGGTGTCTGTGGTCAGCAGCACGTCGAATCCCGCTGTCTCGGCAGCACGAAGCAACTCGCCATTGAGAAGTGCGCTCCAGCCTTGCTCATTTGCGGTCTTTACCGTGTGTTCGCGCAAGGAATGACGGATACCGACCGGCGTGCCCTGATCGAACAAAACAAGCATCTAGGTTCGATGGAGAGGTACCGAGAGACTTTGCGCCGCGAAGTCTAATACGGCTTTCACTTGTTCCTGCTTCAGGCCATCGAACATTTCGACGATGTCGTTCACAGTTAGACCGTCTTCGAGATTCTCGAATACCGCGGCTACTGGAATGCGAGTGCCACGGAAGACCCATGCGCCGCTAACTTTTCCTGGCACGCTTTCTACTACTGGGCATTGAGACCAATCGAGCGCCATAGCTGTCCCTTGGACTAAGTCTAGCGTAAACCTCTGGGGCGCCACCACGCTATTCCAACCGACATTCGGATTGCGAGCGATAGATGAGGCACTCCGCTACAATGGAGGAAGTATTCCCGGCTAGGAAAAGGCGGATATGTTTGAGAATTTGACGGAAAAGCTGCAACGGACATTTAAGAATTTACGCGGACAGGGCAAGCTGACCGAGGAGCACCTGGACGCGGCGCTGGCGGAGATTCGCGAGGCATTGCTGGAAGGCGACGTCAATGTGGGCGTGGCCGAGGAGTTGCTGGCCAACATCAAGCAAAAGGCGATCGGCAGCGAAGTGATGCTGCAACTTTCGCCGGACCAGCAAGTGGTCAAGACGGTGCGCGATGAATTGACCGCCATGCTGGGGAAGCACGCCAAGCCGCTGTTCGCTTCGCGGCCGCCTTCGGTGTGGATGATTGTGGGCTTGCAGGGCTCCGGCAAGACGACCACTACTGGCAAGCTGGCGAAATGGCTGACCCAGCATGGACACCGGCCGATTGTGGTGTCCACCGACGTGTATCGGCCGGCGGCGCGCGAGCAACTTGCGCAAGTCGCCAAGGCGGTGGGCACACAGGTGTGGCCTGGAACTGGAACAGATAAGCCGATGGAAATTGTGCGCGGGGCGATTAAGGAGGCGAAGCTTTCAGCGAGCGATGTGATTTTGGTGGACACCGCGGGGCGTTTGCACATTGACGATGAGTTGATGAACGAGCTGAGCACGCTGAAGAAGGAGTTGCAGCCGGCGGAGATTTTGTTTATTGCGGACGCGATGATTGGGCAGGACGCGGTGCGCTCGGCGGGAGAGTTTCACAAGCGGCTGGGCCTGACCGGTGTAATTTTGACCAAGCTGGACGGCGATGCGCGCGGCGGCGCAGCGCTTTCCATCGCGAAGGTTTCCGGGGCGCCGGTAAAGTTTGTGGGCTTGGGCGAAAAATATGATGCGCTGGAAGGATTTTATCCGGAGCGCATCGTCTCCCGCGTGCTGGGTATGGGCGACATCATGTCGCTGATCGAGCGGGCGGAGCAGGCGGTCGACAAAAAGGCCGCGATGGAGCTGGAACGGAAGCTCCGCAAAAACGAGTTCACGCTGGAGGATTTTCGCGATCAGCTGAAGCAAGTGCGCAAAATGGGGCCGCTCGAGCAGGTCGTGGATATGCTGCCGAAGATCGGGCCGTTGGCCAATTTGCCGAAGGACGCCAAGGTGGACGAGGGCATGTTGAAGCGGGTGGAAGCGATCATCAGCTCGATGACCAATCAGGAGCGGCGCGACCACAACGTCATCGACGGCAAGCGTCGCAAACGCATCGCCGCCGGCAGCGGGACCAGCGTGCAGGAGGTGAACCAGGTCCTGAAGCAGTACCTGCAAATGCGCCAGATGATGAAGCAGTATGGAGCCATGGCCGCGCGGGCGAAGATGAAGGGCCTGGGGAAGCTGGCGGGATTGGGATGACGTCCGAGTAGGATCTGCGCGCTATTTGCTAGCCGGGAAATATAGGTCGGCGACTTTGGCGGCGAGGGACTCGGGGTCGAGGTCGGTACGGTTGCAGAGGATGATGATGGTGAGGCGGTCGGCGGGGTAACGCTGGATGTAGGTGTGAAAGCCGATGGTGTCGCCGTAGTGCCACATGCGAGAGTGATTGCGATAGGGATCGAGAAACCAGCCGAAGCCGTAGGAAACCGGAGTTCCTGCCGGGCGGTCGGAGCCGGGGGGCCATTGGGGTTGGGCGCGGTTGGTGAGTTGCGCGGACGTCAGAGCGGGTTGCATTTCTTTTTCGGTTAGAAGCGTGTGTTGCGCGAACGCTTCGTCCCATTTTGCGAGATCAGTCAGGGAAGAATAGATTCCACCGTCGCCTAGCGTGGCGGAAGTGGGGCTTTGGTCGGTTTCCCTCCAACTGTTGGCTTCTTTAGAATGACCGTAGGCGCGATCCGCCACCTCGTTTTTCTCATTTTCATAAGCAAGCGTTCGCGACATTTTCAGAGGCGTGAAGATGCGCTCGCGCAGGAATTCGCGGAACGGCTGGCTCGATATTTTTGCAATGACTACCCCGAGGACGACGTAGCCAGAGTTGCTGTAACTCCATTGTGAGCCGGGCGCGAACTTGCCGGCAGTTTCTTGTTGCAAAAGCCTTAGCACTTCGGCGTCTTGTATTTGACGCGTGGGCGTCCAGATCGGGGCGCTGTTGCGCTTTTCGGCGGCGGCCATAAGGTCTTCGTAATCAGGGAGTCCTGAGGTGTGATTCAGGAGATTGCGGATGGTGATAGTTTTGCCGTAAGCCGGGAAATCGGGAAATACATCGGTGAGTTTGGTGTCGTAGCGCAGCTTGCCGTCGTGCACGAGCAGCATGATGGACAAGGCTGTGAACTGCTTGGAGCAGGAGGCCAGGCGAAAATTGGTTTGCGTGTCTATTTTGGCGAAGGTGCGGAGTTCGCGTACGCCGTAGCCGCGTTCGAATACCGTGCGCCCATCTTTGCGGACCAGCACCGCGACGCCGGGAGTCTCGTTGTCGGCGAGGCCGGCGAAAATGCGATCGACGTGAGTTGCCAAAGCATCTTCGGCCGCGATTACCTTTTGCTCGAAGGCACACAAAAAAAGCAGAAAGATCGTCATCCAATAACAATTTCGCAAGAAAACTCTCCACGCTGTGCGCAGCATACCATCGTGCGCGTCTTAGGACGCGAAAGTGGCGCGGCGTTAGCCGGTTTGGATATGCTAGAGCCGTGCGTTTCTGGCCGCGGGCGGCGATTCGCTCCTAGGAACCCATTCACGGGCTCCCTAGGAAATCCACGACAACTTAGTTGTAGAACCGACCCAAGATTTCGATCCGTACCTTGCTACCCCGGTATGCGCCGTGAGACCGCCTCTTATTCGCATCGTTAGAGCATCCTATTTGAGACCTTTAGATGAAGATGAGAGGAAGAATACACGCGGTGAGTGTAAGCGGCGCAGAGTCCCGCCGGGATTTCCTAATTCGTCCCACGTGGAATTGACAGCGGCGAGAGGGCGTGGTGCATGGAAGCCATAATTCTTGTGGGAGTGCAGGGCTCGGGCAAGTCCACGTTCTATCGCCAGCTTTTCTTCGATACCCACGTGCGCATCAGCCTGGATATGCTACGTACGCGTCACCGCGAGAAGCTACTGCTGGCCGCATGTCTGGCGGCGAAGCAGCCGTTCGTGGTCGACAACACCAATCCGTTGCCAGCTGACCGCGCTCGCTATATCGGATTGGCACGGGAAGCGGGATTTCGCGTAGTTGCTTACTTTATGGAGAGTACGCTGCGCGAGGCTATTGAGCGGAATAACAAGCGCGCCGGAAAGCAGAAAATACCGGTCCCGGCGGTCGCGGGCACCTTCCGGAAACTGCAACGGCCCACGATGGACGAGGGATTCGATGCGGTATACGGTGTGACGATATCCCCCGAAGGTGCGTTCGTGATCCATGGTGAAACCGAAAAGCAGTAGCTCCTGCAAGGCGCTGCGCCCCCACTCCGGGCCGGCCGTTCATATTGGCGTAACACGGATAGGCTATCTGTGACCGTTTCGTAAAATGGCCAAACGACTCCCACTCTCCGCTCCCCGCTACTACCTCAACCGGCATGTGCAGTGGCTGGAGTTCAATCGGCGAGTGCTGGAAGAGGCGCGCGATATCGGCAATCCGCTGCTGGAGCGCGTCAAATTTCTGGCCATCACCGCGAACAATCTGGATGAGTTTGTGGAAGTACGGGTGTCGAGTTTTCTGCAGACCATCGAGCACGGCTCGAAGGCGGTCAGCCCAGATGGTCTGACAGCCGAACAGGAACTGGAGAAAGTATCCGAAGCAATGCACGTGCTGGTGCGCGACCAGTACAAATGCTGGAATGAAGAATTGTTGCCGGCGCTGGCCAGGCAGTCGATTCGCGTGTTGCGAATGGATGAACTGGACGCGAAGGTGTTGAAGACCGTAAAGACATTTTACGACCGCCGCGTAAACCCGATGCTGACGCCGGTCACCGTCGACCCCTCGCATCCATTTCCGCATGTTCTGAACAAAGTGCTGTGCATCGCTTTTCTGCTACGGCGGCGAAAGGGCGGGAACGGCAAGCCGTACTTTGGGGTGGTGACCGTGCCGCGCGCGTTACCGAGATTGCTGCGTGTACCTGCGGCGGATGGCGGGATCCATTACGTGTTCCTGCAAGATATTTTGTCGTTTTATGCGGCGCGGCTCTACCGCGGGTATCAGATTCTGGCCTCGACGGAATTCCGCATCACTCGGAACAGCAATCTGTACCTGGAAGAAGAAGAGACACGAAGTTTGTTGGAGACGATCGACTCGCAAGTGGCCTTGCGGCGCAAGGGCGACGCAGTACGGCTGGAAATCGAGGCCGGTGCCCATCCGGAGATCGTGGAGCGGCTCGTTTCGACCTTCGAGCTGGACGAATCGCTGGTGTTCCGCGTGGACGGGCCGGTGAACTTGCAGCGATTGTTCCACGTGTACGACGAGACGCCGCGGCCCGATCTAAAATATCCGGCGTTCACGCCGCGGCAGACGCGGATTGGGCGCGATGCAGATTCGATGTTCGCCGCATTACGGGGCCAAGATGTTTTGTTGCATCACCCGTATGACTCCTACGAAGGGGTGGTGAATTTCTTGCGGACCGCGAGCCGGGACCCGCGAGTCTTGTCCATGAAACAGACGCTTTACCGGACAAATACGGATTCGCCGATTGCGCAGGCGCTTTTGGATGCCGCGGGCAAAAAAGAAGTGGCGGTGGTCGTGGAGTTGAAAGCCAGCTTTGATGAAGCAACCAACATTCGCTGGGCGCGCAGTTTTCAAAATGCGGGCGTGCAGGTGTTTCATGGAGTGGCGGGATTGAAAACGCACGCGAAGTTGGCGCTGATTGTGCGAAACGATCCGGACGGGAAGATCCGGCGATACGCGCATTTGGGTACGGGCAACTACAATCCTTCGACGGCGCGCTACTACACGGATTTGAGTTTATTTACTTGCGATGAGGAAATCACCTCCGCGGTACACAACGTTTTCAACTATTTGACGGCCTATTCGGAGCAACCGAGCTACGCGCCACTCTTGGTCGCGCCACTGGACATGGCTCGGTCGCTGATCGGACTGATTGAACGGGAAGCCAGGCACGCGCGGCGAGGAAAGCCGGCGCGAATGGTCGTAAAGGTGAACGCGGTGATCGATCCGGCGATCATTCAAGCGCTGTACCGGGCCTCGCAAGCAGGCGTGGGAATCGATCTTATCGTTCGCGGGCAATGCACGCTGATCCCGGGATTGCGCGGGATCAGCAGCCGCATCCGGGTGCGCAGCATCGTGGGACGTTTTCTGGAGCACAGCCGCATTTTCTACTTTGAAAATGGCGGCGACCAGGAAGTCTATTTGGGCAGCGCGGACTGGATGCCGCGGAACTTATATGAACGGGTCGAGGTGCTGTTTCCGCTTAAGGATCCGCAGTTGCGGGCGCGGGTGGTGTCGGAGATTCTTCCTCCCTACCTGACCGATACGCGAAAGGCGCGGCTACTGGGCTCCAATGGGTGTTACTCGCTGCCACGAGCGGCTCGCAACGGGCACGGCTTCTCGGTGCAGGAGTACCTGATGCGGCAGGCCAGCGAAGGTCCGCGAAACGTTGCGATATCAGCACCACTGGAGCCAGCCGAAGGCAGGGAATGGTCAGTTTCCGATTAGCCGACTACACCAGGAGTTGAGCGACCTCTTCGCGCGTTTTGCAGCAAAAACTGAAGTTTCTATTTCTTCGGACGCGACTCCGGAGGAGTCATACCTGCCACCCGATAGTAGACACTCAACTGGCCGTAAACTTCGCCCGAATGTTCGATTAGATTGTGGGCCAGATCGCCAAGTCGAATCTGCGCTTTGCCCGCGTGCTGCGGATCGTCATAACCGAAGGGATCAACGACCGCATCGGAGATCCCGCCGTCGCCCTTAGATTTTATCGCCGCCGCGCCGTCGGCAAAGGATTTCTTGACGTACTCCACTATGGCGGCCTTGTTCTTGAATTGTGCCCGAGGAGGATCTTCGTCACCCGGTAATTTGTGACCGAGAGCGGAGTTGGTGAAGAAATACTTGGCGGACGCCGCGTGGATGAGGCGTTCGGCGAAGCTGCGCATATTCGCCGCAGGCTTGTAGTCGTATTTGTCTTCCGGAAAATCTTCGGACATAGCGATGATTTTTCGCCCGATCTCGTTCCATTGATCGAGCAGAGTGGCCGAAGGGCTTGCCAACGGCCGCAATTCCTGCGGACCTACGATCAGCGTGGTTTTCACCCACATCCGTTGAAAGGCCGCAGCCTGAAGATACAGCTCACCCACCTGGTTTGGAGTAAAGGAATAGTCGCGTGTTTCACCAACCGTGATGGTATCGCCCGATGTTTTTTTCGTGGTTGCCTGTTCCTGAGGAAGGTCCTGACCGTCCTTCGCAATTGCGCGCCAAGATACTGGAGCGCCGCTCGCGTCGACAATCGAGTATGTAAGATCAGAATCTACCGGAGTGATATTGATAAAACGCATGCGGTACGTTGTGCCGGCAACCAAGGCGATCGGCGCGGGCTGCGAGCTGCCGTTCATCAGAAGTGGCTCGTTGCTCTCAACGCCGTCTCGAGAAAAGAGAAAGATCTTGTCTGTCGCTGGATCGAATTTCGCTCCTGGCTCCAAAACGACAAGAGGTCCAGTCAGACCTTCGCCCAATTGTTTCTGTTCGTGCCAATGGGAGTGATAGATGAAGGTTCCAGCGCGAGGGGGAGTCATGTGCGCAACAAACGTGTGTCCCGGTGCGATGGCCGGCGTGGTTTCCTTTCCGGTCCCGCTCCAATCGGGCACGCCATCGTACGGACTCTCAAGCTCGATTCCGTGCCAGTGAACCGTGGTCGGCTCCTTTAGTTCGTTGATCACTTCAATTTCTGCACGCTCCCCGCGAGTCAACACCAAAGGGCTACCCACGGGAGGCAGCGACGTTTCTGTGGCAGATTCGGAGAGGTGGTAGCTGAAACCCGCAAAATAACGCGAACTGCCGGGACGTTCCCGAACCACTAGACGAAATTTGTGGACTGAACTGGAAGCGGCCGGCGCGTTGCTCGCCGTCGATATGGAGTTGCTCGACGGTTGGACATCTAGGCCCAGCACCAAGCCGCCCATGCCCGCGTTTTCCGGAGTATAGTGCGCCGCGATCGCATACCCAGGCAAATTCTCTGGCTGCATCATGTGAAACGTCATGTGGCAATGCATCAGCCAGTGACCGGGGCGCTCGGGTATCCAGGTCATGTTAAACGTTCCACCGGGCAGCATCTCCTGCGTGACAACCGTAAGCCGCTCCTGACGAGCGAATTCTTGAAAATGATCCTGATCGCCCACTCCATTCACTTGAAAATAGAACCCGTGCAGATGCATGGCGTGGTCGGAATCGCTCGTGTTAATCCACCGCCAACGTATGGGCTCGCCGACCTTGAGCACGAGTCGTTCAGTATCTGGCCAGGATTTCCCGTTTATCGTTGGTAGCGGGTGGAACGCGTTGCCCCCGGCGGGTACCCATGTGTTTACAACAAAAACTCGATCGCTATCGTGTGCGCCGGGTGCATCGACGACAAAAGCACCCGATAACATGGAATCAGGTCCTGTTCGCATCAGCAGAGATTGGCGATCGTTCGAGGCCCAATAGTAATAGCTGCCGGCAGCACCGGATTTGAAACGCACCTCACGGACGGCGCCGACTGGAACCTCAAGTGTGGCTGCGGCGTCGGCCGTCGTCGTGGGATCCGCCAGTGCCTGTGGTTGCAGGCTTGTCTCCGGGCGGGATGCAAGTCCGTGGACGTAGATCGTGTGGTCCAGAGAGTTGCGAATCGTCGCAGACACTTCGACACGCATTGGGATACGCACCAGCGGGCCAGGAATCTGCGGCGCATGCCCCTCCTCCCCGAACGCCGCAACCACAAGGTGTGCTGCGTCACTTCTATTGGGATACCAGACCGCCTGGCGCGCTTCGAGATGAATCTGTAACGCGCCATGGGCGAGTATCCCTGCTGGAGTGCGATTGTCATTGCAAATGGCTGTTGGTGTGTTTTGGTCCCCAACTACGGTCACGCTCAGGAGTAGCAGACTGCCTGCAAGCAGTGCGAATCGTCGGATAAACGTAGGACCTCCGTCTAATCGATGAATAAGCGAAAAACCCAAGGTAGGGCCTGGTATTCGGAACTATGTGAGGCGGAGTTTAGTCCAAGCGAGCGGTCATTGTGAAGGGCGCATCCGAAGGTACCGACCCGCAGCCTTCCGCAAGTCCCGATTAAGCCCGCAGCTGCTACCGGAAACTGGCCCACCAGCGCTACGCAGAATCATTGCCGCCAAGCGGGCAGACAGGCTAGAATGATAAACGGAGGAACTGGCTTAGTGCTGACGATTCGTCTGTCAAGGATTGGCAAGAAGAAGAAACCGTTTTATCGAGTGGTGGTGATTGAAAGGACGCGGCCGCGCGATGGCCGTGTACGCGAACTAGTGGGGACGTACGACCCGCTCAAGAAGCCCGCGGAGCTCAAGTTGAATGCGGAACGCATCAAGTACTGGCTCGGAGTAGGCGCACAGCCCAGCGATACCGTACGCAGCTTCATCCGTTTGCAGAAAATCGCGTAAAGATTCCTAGCTCTGTTGTTGGTGCACCCTCTTCCTGGTCAGGGCGCCTTTTCCAGGTTCATGTACGTAGTCGAAGAAAATCGCGTTCGCAGAGGTGCCCCATGAAGGAGCTGGTGGAGTCAATCGCCAGGGCTCTCGTGGACCATCCGGACGATGTGCAAGTACGGTCCGTTGAGGGTTCGCAGGCCACGATATTAGAATTGCGCGTGCATCCCGAAGATCTTGGCAAAGTGATCGGCAGACAAGGCCGCACGGCCAAAGCGGTGCGCACGCTGCTTGGCGCGGCGGGAATGAAAGTGCGCAAGCGCTTTACACTCGAAATACTGGAATAGTGAGCGGGCCGTCGCAGCGCTGGGTGGCCGTGGCGCATGTATTGCGGCCGCGCGGCAACAAAGGTGAAGTGGCGGCGGAATTGTTGACGGATTTCCCGCAGCGGCTCACGGAGTTGAGAGAGGCTTTTCTCGGCGAAGGCAGAGAGCCGGCGGGGCCTCGGCGAATTGCAATCAAAGCTTGCTGGCTGAGCCAGAACCATCCCGGGCAAGCCGTATTTCACTTCGACGGCTGTTCTTCGATTGATGATGCGGAAAAGCTTCGCGGCCTGGATGTGCTCCTCCCCATCGAACAACGCGTTACCCTTCCTGCCGGCCACTACTTCATTTCGGACTTGATTGGTTGCTCCGTCTTTGAATCGGCACACGACGCTTCGCCTGTAGTCTCTTCGCCGTGCTCGCTATCCAGCGCGCCGGCGCTGCTCGGAAACATCACCGACGTCCAATTTACCGGCGAAGGCGTTTCTGGGACGCCGCTGCTCGTGGTCAATACGCCAAGAGGCGAGCTGCTGATTCCACTGGCCGAAGACATCTGCACGAATATCAATCCGGCGGCGCGGCGGATTGATGTGCTGCTGCCGGAAGGGCTGCGCGAACTGAACGAGCCGTGACCAAACCGTTGTACCCTAGCGAGCATGCCGGCGCTCGTACGCACTCTCATTTTTACTGTTTTTGTGCCTGGTTTTTGGACGGTGCTGGTGCCCTATTGGCTGGTGGGGCGCCACCTGCCGCTCGACTTACGTTACACGGCTATAGGTGGTTGGCTACTGGTGATCGCTGGAGTGGGACTTTATCTGACCTGCGCCTTCTGGGGCTTTGCGCTACGCGGCGGTGGAACTCCTGCGCCTATTGATCCTCCTAAAAGGTTGGTGGTGCATGGGCCGTATCGGATCGTGCGCAATCCGCTGTACTGGAGCGTGGCAACGGTGATGATAGGTGAGGCGCTGGTGTTTCGTTCAGCTGCCTTGGCGGTGGTCGGCGGCGTATTCTTTGCGTGCACGATCTTGTTTGTGATCTTCTACGAAGAGCCTATTTTGCGGCACAAGTTCGGCGTCGAATACGAAACGTATTGTCTACGAGTGCCTGGCTGGATTCCTCGCTTGAAGAATAAACTGAACTGAACATGCGATTCGATTTGACCACGATTTTCCCGGAATTTTTTGGGGGGCCACTGAGTCATGGAATTGTGCGGCGCGCCCGCGAGACCGGCCTGATCGACGTGCGCGTGCAGGATTTGCGAGAATTCACCAAGGATCGGCACCGCACTGTCGATGACCGCCCGTTTGGCGGCGGCGAGGGCATGGTCATGAAGCCGGAGCCTCTATTTGAGGCGGTAGAATCGCTGCTCGGGCATAGCGTCGGCAAAGCAACGGAGGCGATTGCATCGGAATCCAATACGGCGATTGTCTTGCTCTCAGCAGCAGGGAAGCGGTTCACGCAGGAAACCGCACGCAGGTATGCCGGGCTGCAACGGATCATTTTTGTTTGCGGGCGGTACGAAGGTGTGGACGAACGCGTGGCCGAGCACCTGGCCACCGAAGAAATTTCGGTCGGCGATTTCGTGCTGAGTGGCGGAGAATTGGCGGCCATGCTGGTGATCGATGCGGTGACGCGGCTGTTGCCCGGCGCATTGGGCAATGACGCGTCGGCGCAAAATGAGTCGTTTAGCTCGGCCGGCGCCCCGCTAACAGGGCCGCAACATGTTGCGCCCCTACGAATCGACGGAGATCACCCGGAACTTACCGCCGACGGGAAGTTGCTGCTGGATTATCCGCATTACACCCGGCCGGCGGAATTTCGTGGATGGGCTGTGCCGGAAGTGCTGATTGGTGGAAATCACGCGGAAGTGGCGAAATGGCGGCGCGCCGCGGCGCTCCAAAAGACACGGCGGAATCGGCCCGATTTGCTTTCGCGGGGATGAGTTGACTGGAAGTCGGAGAGGAAGCGACAAAAATGAGCGGCAATGGCGAATCGAGACCGATTGCGATTTACTACGAGCAGCCCAACTGGTTTGTGCCGCTGTTTCAGCAACTGGACGCGCGCGGCGTGAACTGGATCAAGCTCGACGCGCGCTATCACCAATACGATGCGGCTTCGCCGGAGCGCGAGTATTCGCTGCTGTTCAATCGCATGAGCCCTTCGGCCTGGCAACGCGGCGTGGGACACGGGATCTTCTACACCATAAATTACTTGAAGCATTTGGAAGAGAAGGGCGTGCGAGTGGTGAACGGTTCGCGGGCGTTCACCCACGAAACATCGAAAGCGCTCCAGCTGGCGCTGTTGGAGAGACTGGGCTTGCCCTATCCGAAGGCGCGAGTGATCAATCATCCCTCGCAGGTAGTGACCGCAGCGGAAGCGGTGGGATATCCGCTGATTGTGAAGCCGAACATCGGCGGCAGCGGGGCAGGAATCAAGCGATTTTCTTCGCGCGACGAGTTGCAAGCAGCGGTCGATGAGGGCAGCTTGCATTTCGGGATCGATAACACCGCGCTGGTGCAGGAGTGCTTCACGGCGCACGACGGGATCATCACCCGGGTCGAGGTGCTGGGCGGCAAATATCTGTACGCGATTCGGATTCATATCACCGGCGAAACGTTCGATTTGTGTCCCGCCGACATTTGCAAGAACACCAAAGGTGAGGAACTGACCCGCATCGCGTGTCCGGTGGACGCGCCCAAGACCGGAATGACCGTCGAGGTCTACGATGCTCCGCGGCAAGCGATCGCCGATGTTGAACGGATTATGCAGAATGCGGGCATCGAGGTGGGCGGCGTCGAATATGTATTCGACGAGCGCAGCGGTCGGCAGATGTATTACGACATCAACGCGCTGTCGAATTTTGTGGCCGACCCCGAGCGCATGCTGGGATTCAATCCCTACGGGCGGTTGGCGGATTTTTTGATTGAAGAAGCGCGCGCGCACGAGGCAAACCGGCCCGCGCGACTGGTGGCGGCGGGAGAAAAGGCATGAGATACGGATATTGGCTTCCGGTGTTTGGCGGCTGGCTGCGCAACGTAGCCGACGAAAACATGCAGGCCACTTGGGCGTACGTCAAGCGGCTGGCGCAACGCAGCGAAAAGATCGGGTTTGACGTCACGCTGATTGCCGAATTGAACTTGAACGATATCAAGGGCGTCGAAGCGCCGTCGCTGGACGCATGGTCAACCGCCGCGGCACTGGCTGCAGTGACCGAGCGGATCGAGCTGATGGTAGCAGTGCGGCCGACCTTTCATTTGCCGGCATTGTTGGCCAAGCAGGCCGCGAATATCGATCACATCAGCGGAGGCCGTCTCACCCTGAACGTGGTTTCGTCATGGTGGGCCGACGAAGCGCGGAAATACGGCGTTGGTTTCGAGCAGCACGACGATCGTTACGCGCGCACCGGCGAATGGCTCGATGTATTGAACGGAGTATGGTCGCAGGACCATTTTTCGTTTTCCGGGAAATATTATCGCGTCGAAGACAATGTCTTGGAGCCTAAGCCGCTCTCGCAGCCGCGCCCCACCTTGTATGCGGGTGGCGAATCGCCTGCGGCAAAGGACTTGATTGCGGAGAAATGCGACGCGTATCTGATGCATGGCGATCCGCCGGAACGCGTGCGCGAGAAGATTACGGATCTACGCGAACGGCGCGCTCGGCACAATCTGCCGTCGTTGAAATTTGGCGTCGCAGGCTATGCGATTGTGCGCGACACAGAGCGCGAAGCGCAGGACGAGTTGCGGCGAATCACCGACGTGCAGCAATCTGCAGCAGGCTACGCGAATTACCAGCAGTGGCTCGCGGGGACCCAGCTCGAGCAACGCGTTTCTTTGGAAGATTACTCGGTTTCAAATCGAGGTTTGCGCTCCGGGCTGGTGGGAACCGCCGAGCAGGTTGCCGAGCGCGTTGCGCAGTTCGAGACCGCCGGGGTCGACTTGTTGCTGCTACAATTCAGCCCGCAACACGAGGAGATGGAGCGCTTCGCGGAAACGGTAATCCGCAGGCGCAGTGCGGCCTCGGCGTTAGCCTAGCCCTCCGGGAATTTCGGAATGGGAGCCGTCCAAATCGCATTAGGCTGACAGCGTCGCACTGAGGAAAAGCGTATGTCGATCCAATGGGGCCGCGTATTACTCGCTGCTTTCCTGATGGAGGTGGTCCTCGTCGCTGTCGCGGTCCCGTTGTTCCTCGGCGGCGCCGGGCGAACTCTGGTGTATGTCATTCCGCCGTTAGCCCTCATTGCCACGTATGCGGTTACTGTGTGGCTGGGCCGAGGGATTAAAACGAATTTCGTCTTGCACGGCGTGCTGATCGGCATCGTCGGCACGCTCATGTACATCGCACTCACCCGCGCGCAGCCGGAACCATGGCAATACTGGCTCGCGCATGCGCTGAAGGTGGTTGGCGGCGCCTCAGCAGGAGTTGTCCTGGCGGGCCGTCAAACCACACCGAAATTAGACGCTGGCGGCCCATCGTAACGGGAGACCATTCCATAATCGATTTTTGCTAGGAAAATCGCGACAATTTGCCCTATAATTGAAGTTTGCCTTTGGTGTGCTGGCCCCGCCCGAGTGGGTCTGCAGGGAATACGAACATGAATCCGGTAATTGCAAAACTACATGAAGCGCAACTGCGCAAAGATCTCCCCGACTTCCGGCCGGGCGATACCGTCCGTGTCAACGTGCGTCTCAAGGAAGGCGACGGCGAGAAAGAAAAGGAACGCCTGCAGGCTTTTGAGGGCGTGGTGATCTCCAAGAAGGGCCGGGCCTCCGGCGCGACATTTACGGTGCGCCGAGTGAGCTTTGGCGTGGGTATCGAGCGCATTTTTCCGCTGCATTCGCCAACAATCAGCTCAATTGAGGTGGTCGGCAAAGGCAAAGTGCGCCGCGCGCGCCTCTACTACCTGCGCGAACTTCGCGGCAAGGCTGCCCGCATCAAGCGCGCCGCAAGAGAAGAGGCCCCGGCCGCCGCTGCGGCTGCTGCCGGAACCGAAACGAAAGCGTAGTCTCTCCCAGATCGCGTTGGGAACAGCCCCGCCGCAAGCGGGGCTTTTTTATTGCGCAAGGCTTTGGGCCAAAGGTTTGTGCCTTCTGCGTCTGGGTTTGCCCAAAACGTTTATCGCCGGCGTGCGTCAAGGAGAGAGACAGACCTGTTGACAATCAACAGGAGTAGAGTTACGCTCCTGTTGTTTATCAAAAGGAGTGTCTTTGGCCACCCCGCGCGGCGAAGTCTTGCAGGGAACACTGGATCTCATGGTCCTGAAAACGCTGGATGCGCTCGGGCCGCTGCACGGCTACGGCATCGCGCAACGCATCCAGCAAGTCTCCGAAGACTTATTGAAATTAAACCAGGGAACGCTATACCCGGCGCTGCTGCGCCTGGAGCAGCGCGGATGGATCACTTCGAAGTGGGGCATCTCCGACAACAATCGCAAAGCCAAGTATTACTCGCTAACGCGCTCCGGCCGAAAACAACTCGCCGCCGAGACCGAAAGTTGGGAACGCATGGCTGGGGTGATTGCGCGGCTGCTGCGAACAGAAGGAGCATGACATGAGCCGGGTCCGCATGCTCGGTTCGCGGCTGGCCGCATTATTTCGGAAAGGCCACGGCGAAGAGAATCTGGATGCCGAGCTTCGCGCGCACCTGGATGCCCTCACGGATGAAAGCATCCGTCGTGGCATGAGCCCTGAAGAAGCGCACTACGCAGCCCGTCGCGAATTCGGTGGAGTGGAGCAAACGAAGGAAGCCTATCGCCAGCAGCGCGGCCTGCCCTTTTTTGATGCGCTGATGCAGGACTGCGGCTTTGCGGTGAGAATGCTGGCAAAGAAGCCAGCCTTCACGGCAGTTGCCGTGTTGACGCTCGCCGTGGGCATTGGGTCTAGCTCGGCGGTGTTCAGTGTCGTGGACCGGATTTTGTTTCGCAGCTTGCCCTATCCCGAAGAAGCGCGTTTGGTCTCCTTTGGCCTTTTGGCCCCGATTGAACGGGACGAATTCATGCTGGGAGCGAGCTACGTGGATTTCAGGAAGGAGCCCGGTCCTTTCGACGCGATCACGGCAATGGCTCCAGGTAGCTCCGCTTGCGATGTCACCGAACAAAGTCCGGTCCGGCTAAGTTGTGCCTTCGTGGAGCAGACGTTTCTTCCAACCCTCAGCATCCAGCCGATTCTCGGGCGCATTTTCACAAAGGAGGAAGACCGCCCAAGCGCGCCGCGCGTCGCTCTTCTCTCTTATTCCTTCTGGAAAAGCCGCTTCGCCGGCGACCCTTCCGTTCTACGCAAAACGATCTCTCTCGACGGCACCACTGCCCAGATAATCGGAGTCCTTCCCGCAAATTTTGAAATGCCCACACTGGGTGCGGCGGACATTCTTCTTCCGCTAGCTCTTGATGAGGACCAGCAACACCGGTCCGCACCGGGCAGTGTATTGCGGACTTTCGCTCGCATGCGACCCGGAATCGGTTTGCCTCAAGCCGTCGCCGGTCTGCAGCCTTTTTTCGAGCGTTCGCTGCAAGGTGCGCCTCCCGAGTTTCGTAAGGAGATTCATCTATCGGTCAGGACCTTGCGTGATCGTCAGGTTGCCGATGCCCGCCTCGTCTCGTGGCTCCTGCTGGGTTCGGTGCTCGCGTTTTGCCTCGTTGCTTGTACCAACGTTGCGAACCTGCTCTTGGCGCGAGCGGCCGGCCGCCAACGTGAGCTTGCTGTCCGAGCCGCCCTGGGCGCCGCCCGCGGCCGATTGGTTCGTCAGGTTCTCACAGAAAGTTTGTTGCTCGGACTATTCGGAGGTGTGTTAGGATGCGCGCTGGCCGTCGCGCTTCTTCGCTTATTCATATCGATTGCACCTGAAGGCATTCCGCACTTAGAACATGCTCACGTCGATGTACGCGTTGTCGCGTTCACGTTTGCAATCGCATTTATTTCCGCCGTGCTCTTTGGACTTGCTCCCGCACTTCAGTGTCCCGCGCCAGGCTTGCTGATCGGGAAGGAGGTTCGCACAACGGCGCGTAATTTTCTGCGTCAGACGCTGGTATCGGCGCAAATCGCGCTTTCCTTGATTCTGCTGGCGGGGGCAGGCCTGCTGCTCCGCAGCCTCTGGAACCTGGAAAACACTCGAATGGGAATGCAGACCGAGAACGTCCTCGTCGAGGGCGTATCGCTTGGACAGTATCGCTATCCGAAGCGAGAACAGCAGTTGACCTTCTTCTCCGAACTGGAAGCTCACCTGAAGCGGTTGCCAGGCGTCACATCGGTAGCCCTAACTGACTCTCTACCACCCTCACCCCCAGCGCGTTCGACTATTTTCGCAGCCATCGAAGTTGCGGGCCGTCCTCTTCTCAGCGAGGGAACTGGCGGAATGGTGGGATGGCGAGCAGTGACTCCCCATTATTTCTCGGCTCTGGGAATTCCAATCATTCAAGGCCGGGCATTTCAGGAACGGGACCGCCTCCCGACAGAGAATGTCATTATCGTCAACGAACGGCTGGCGCGCTCTCTCTTTCCGAACGCCAACCCAATTGGCCAACAGGTACGTCTGTTTCGCGACCAAAGGCCGTGGCGCAGGGTTGTCGGCGTTGCGGCAGACGTCAAGAACAATGGCCTCGCACCGGATGCCGATCCCGAGTTCTATCTTCCCTGGAAGAACGATCCTGTGGAATCACTCAGCGCCGCCCACTTGATTGTGCTCACGAGAATGCACCCCAAAGCCGTGGCCGGCTGGATGCGTGCGGAAACCAGTGTGTTGGACTCGGGTCTTCCGGTGAACATCGAAGCGATGGGCCGGCGCGTGAGCAAGCTCGCTGATCGTCCGCGATTCAATGCGATTTTGTTGTCGCTGTTTGCTGCGATGGGTGTGCTTCTGGCGGCTATAGGGATGTATGGAGTTGTCGGATTCATTGTGGCGCAGCAGACGCGAGAAATTGGAGTGCGCATGGCGCTGGGGGCGATGCCGTCGCGCATCCTGAAAATGGTTCTCTTGAGCGTCGCACGATGGACCATTTCCGGGGCGGCACTGGGCCTGCTCGGCATCCTGCTCTGCTCGCGACTACTGGAATCGCTCCTATTTCAGGTCCGCGCGCATGACCCTCTCCTGCTGGGACTGGCTCTTCTGATTCTCCTCGCGGTAGCGTTCCTCGCTGCGTGGCTGCCTGCGCGACGCGCGATGCTCTGCGATCCCGTTGTTGCGCTTCGTTACGAATGATAAGGAGGTGAAGCCATGCACACTTTTCTAGCGCGATTCCTTGCTCTCTTTCGTAAAGAGTCTCTGGATACGGATCTCGATAGCGAACTGGGTTCCCACCTCCAACTGCTGACCGAAGAAAACATTCGCAAAGGCCTTTCTCCGGAAGAAGCGCGCTACTCCGCAAGGCGGGAATTCGGCGGCCTTCAGCAGACAAAAGAAGTCTATCGCGAGCAGCGCGGGTTGCCACTGCTCGAAACGCTGCTGCAGGACGTGCGATTTGGCGTGCGATTGATCCTCAAGAATGCTGCGCTATCGACCATCATCGTTGCCATTGTGGCCGTGGGAATCGGCGCGGGCACCTCGCTGTACAGCTTGATTGACGCTTGCCTGATTCGCACCACCATTACTCGTGCGGTCGGAGACCGCTGGGAAATCGTGCGGGCTTATCTGCCGCATCAAAAGACATTCGTAAACTTCATGTCCGTTCCGGAGATTCTGGAGGTCAGGCAACTCCATGAACTCTTCGAGACTGTGGGGGCCGTCCACGGCGACAGCCTTACCCTCACGCGTGGCGAGTATCCAGAGCGCATCCTGGGCACCAGAGTCACCGCTAGCGCCATCACCATGACGCAAACGGAACCGATTCTGGGGCGAACCTTCCGCGAGGACGAAGACCGGCCCGGTGGGCCTCGCGTCGTGGTGCTCAGCTACGAGTTATGGCAGCGCCGTTTTTCCGGAGACCGCAACGTCCTGGGCAGCGTGATTCGGCTGGATGACCTCGATTACACCGTAATCGGGGTGATGCCGCCTTACTATGACCTATGGGGTGGTGAACTGTGGATTCCCCTCCAACTGGATTTCGCAAACAACAATCGCTCCGACCGGCGAAATTGGATCGTGGCAGTGCTGCGCCGAGGCGTCAGCGAGGCCCAGGCGAATGTCCGTTTGCAAGCGCTCTCCAAACAGCTTGAGCAGCAATACGGTGTTACGACGCCGGAATATCGTGACTGGGACCTGCGCGTTTGGAACATCAAGGAAGCGGTCATTGGCGGCGTAAAGCCGGCCTTGCTGGTTCTTGCCGGCGCGGTGGGATTGTTGATCTTGATCGTTTGCGCCAATGTCGCAGTGTTGCTGCTGGTGCGCGCAACGTCGCGGCTGAAAGAGATTGCCTTGCGCATGGCACTGGGAGCCGGGAGGTCTCGGCTGATCCGGCAAATGCTGACGGAAAGCCTGCTGCTCTCCTTCGCAGGGGCCGTAGCAGGACTTTGTATGTCCGCCGGATGTTTACCGCTGTTGGTGCACCTGATCCCTCGCGACTACTTACCCACGGCGCCTGAACTCGTGCGCGTCGACCACAGCGCCATCGCGGTCGCGTGCGGCATCGCGGTATTCACAGGAATTCTGTTCGGCATAGCGCCTGCGCTGCAGATCTCAAAGCAGGACTTCGTTGAATCGCTCAAGGAATCCGGCTCGAAGATCGGGGGAAGCCGATTCGGCCGACTGATGCGGAACGCGCTGATCGTCACAGAAATTGCTTTGTCGCTGGTTGTGCTGGCCGGTGCCGCACTAATGGCAGAAAGTTACCGCCATCTGGAGGGGATTGATCTGGGCTTCCGCGCCGATCATTTGCTGAGCTTCCGGGTTTCGTTGCCGGAAACCAAATATCCGCGCGGAGATCAGATCGTGCAGTTCTTCACGAGGGCGCTGCAGGAAATAGGGTCCGCTCCGATGGTCGAGAGTGTCGCGGCGGTGTCCGGCCAACCAATGGGAGACCGTGCGGTGGATCTGGCTTCGCGCGATTTCAGGATAGAAGGCCGCCCCAGCGAAGATGCGCGAGCCACCGCGAACGCCAATTTTCGGGTGATCAGTCCGGATTATTTTCGCGCCATGGGCGCTGATATTTTGCACGGGCGAAATTTCTCGCAGCGCGATGGCCGGGACGCCCCGCGCGTCGCGGTGATTAACCAAACCATGGCGCGTGCGTTTTGGCCTTCGGGAGACGCTGTCGGCCAGCGCATCTACTTGGGCAGGCAATACGGACGCCCGGATGTTTTTGCCGGCGCGGAGTCGGACCAACGACCGTTGACGATTATCGGAGTTGTTTCCGACGTGCGGCAGACTCGCGTGATTGATGCCCCGGTACGTCAGGAATTCTACGTGGCGCTGGCACAGCAAACGAATCCGCCCCGAATCATGACTTTGCTACTTCGTAGTACCATCGATCCCACAAAGCTAACAGACACCGCGCGCATGGCTGTCCGCTCCGTTGATGCCGAGCAGCCGATTTATGACGTCAATCCCATGGACCAGGTGGTCGCCGATTCGTTTGGGCCGAAACGCCTGACCCTTTTTCTACTGGTCTTTCTTTCGGTGGTCGCACTTGTCCTGGCCTGCACAGGACTGTTCGCGACGCTCTCCTATTCGGTTGGCCAGCGCTATCGGGAGCTCGGGATTCGCGTGGCGGTCGGTGCCAGCCCGTACGACATTTTGCGCTTGGTTGTTTTTGAGGGAACCCACTTGGCGCTGGCCGGCGTAGCGTTAGGGTTGCTCACGGCGTTTGGCCTCACGCGACTGATGCAGTCCCTCCTCTACGAAGTGAACGCCAGCGATCCCGTTATTTTGGCCGGTACGGCCCTGGTGCTGGTGATTGTTGCAGTATTGGCAAGCTATTTTCCTGCTCGACGCGCCACCCAAGTCGACCCAACTACCGTCCTGCGCCGCAACTGACAGCCGTCCAGGTGGGCGGAAATTCTGACCGCCATATCCCGCGAACCGTCGGTACTCGCCTCGAACCATCGCTCTTCTTCGTCACGAATCAGAAGACAAGTTCTCCTCTCGTGGTAAACTCTCGCCGAAATGAGCCGCCTCTGCTCCTCCCGTTTCGAGCGAGCGGCGCGCAAACTGGGCTGGACGCGCATCGCCGGTTTAGATGAAGCCGGCCGTGGTGCGCTGTTCGGGCCGGTGGTTGCCGCCGCCGTGATTCTGAATCCCAAGCGCCGCATCGTGGGCCTCGACGATTCCAAGCAGATTGCGCCGGACCGGCGCGGGCAACTGGCCCAGCGTATTCGCGAACACGCGCTGGCCTGGGCGGTTGCAGAAATCGATGCCCAGCGCATCGACGCGTGGAACATATATCAGGCTAGCCGTCAGGCCATGACCGCCGCGCTTCAGCAACTGACCATTGTCCCCGACTACCTGCTGATCGACGCCATCCAACTGGACGTCTTGATCGAGCAGAAGCCGCTGATCAAGGGCGACTGCCGTAGCGTCTCCATCGCGGCTGCATCGATCCTGGCTAAGACTCACCGGGACTCGCGTATGGCAGAGTGGGACGCGGTCTATCCGCAGTATGGCTTGGCGCGCCACAAGGGCTATGCCACCGCAGATCACCTGGAAGCTTTGCGCCTACACGGCCCTACGCCGCTACACCGTTATTCCTTTGCGCCCGTTCGGGAAGCGGGCTGTTGGTCGGCCGGGGCAATCCAGATAGCGTTGCTGCCGGACGCGATCTTGCCCTGAGCAGCCTTTAGCAAGACTGCTCGCGAAAAATCGGGTCAAGATTCTTCGGTTCGAGCGCCTAACCATGTCTTCGCCTGGTATTCGCCAGTACGTTCCTAAGTCCAACGGGGATAACTCGCTGCTAACACGGAAATCCGCGTTCGTTGACTTGTCTTTTCTCCCCCTGCTAGCGTAGGAACGCACGACTTCTGTCCGCCGTTTCGGCTTCGGCGTGGGGACGCAGCTCTCCAGCGGGCATGGGCGGTGCAGTGTGTAATCTCCCGTATGGCCTACAGCAAAAGCAAATACGTCGAAGCCGCACAGAAGCTCCTCAACCAGGGCAAAGTCCCTCAGGCGATTGCCGAATACCAGCAGATCCTGAAATACGAACCCAAAGACCAAGTCACCCTGATGACCATCGGGGAGCTGTACATCCGCCAGGGCGAAACCTTTCAGGCCATCGATTATTTTGAGCGCCTGGCGCAGATATTCGTAGGCGACGGTTTCCTTACCAAGGCCATTGCCGTTTACAAGCGCATCGCCAAACTGGCTCCAGAAGAGATTCGTCCGCTCGAGAAACTCGCCGACCTGTACGTTCAACAAGGGGTCATGAGCGAGGCCCGGCCGCTATTCTTACAACTTGCGGAAATCCATCTGAAGGGCCATCGGCAACCGGAAGCCGTGGCGCTGCTGAAAAAATTGCTGATGGCGGAGCCCGATAACCTGCGCATTCAGATCCGCCTGGCCGATCTTTACAGTGCCATGGGCCAGACCGCGGACGCCATCGAGGCCTACGTCGCCGCCGCCCAGCGCGCGCTGGCGCGCGGCGATTCCGCGGAGTGCGAGAAGCTGGCTGATCGTGCACTAAAGCTGGATCCCAAGAACATGGCCGCGGTCATCGTAAAAGCCCGCATACACTCCTCCAAGGGCGATGTGGCGGAGGCCGCCAAGGCGTTGGAGCAGGTCGCCGACCTCGACAAGGGCGGCGAGCAAACCGAATTGCTGCTGGATATGTATTTGAAGAACTCCGACTGGGAGAATGCAGGGGCTTTGGCGCTGCGCGTTTTTGATGCGGATCCCAAGAACTTTGGTCCGGCACGGACAGTCACTGAAGCACTGCTGCAAGCCGACGAAGGCGAGCGGGCGCTGGAGTTGCTGCAGCAGATCCGCGTTCCTATGGCAGACGCTGGAGAGCAGGAACAGGTGGGTCGCCTGCTGAGCGATCTCAGCGCCAGATTGCCAGGGCGAATTGAACCTCTGGAATGGCTCGTGGAATTCTACGGACGCACCAGCGATTCCTTCCGATTGGCGGATTCTCTCGCTCATTTGGGCGACGCGCTCGCTGCTGCAAAAAAATATGACCGCGCGAAGGAAGTCTACGAACAACTTGTCGCTCGCCAGCCGGACAGTGAAGCCCCCAAGCGCAAACTGAATGCAATCCTTCGCAAACTTGGGCATGACGTCGCGGAAGAGGCTCCGGTCGCAACCCATGATCATGAGGAAGAAGAGCCGTCGTCGCCCGTCGAATTGGTGAAAAAGGCCGCTCCCAAATTGCCCTCGGACGCGGAAACACCGGAAGTTAAAGCCAAGCCGGCGGCAGATTCCCCGGATGGCCAGCTTGACGACGAAACGCAAAGATTCATCGCCCAGTCGCTGACCGATGTCGATCTCTTTGCCAGTTACGGACTAACGCAGAAGGCCATCGGTTTGTTGGAAGCTATCCTGCGGCGGGCGCCGCGGCATGCTCCCACGCTCGAGAAACTGCTCGATTTCGTTCTCGGAGCGGGCGACGATCGACGCACCGCGGAACTTGCCGCGCAATTGGAGCAACTCCATAACGAGCGTGGCGATACTCGCAGCGCCGAACGCTTTGAAGAACTGCGCCGGCGCTTCCAACGCGCCGCCGGTTTGAGCGATCAAGATTTGGCTCCTCTGCAACCGGCTGCACCGCCTCCCGCGCCGCCCACTCCCGAACCACCTCCAGAAGAGTTGGCGGTCGCCGACGAACCCGTCACGTCCAAGGAAGAAGTCCATGAAGTCGATCTGTCGGACGAATGGGCGTCCATGCTCAACGACACGCAGACTGCCGAGCCTGCCGCGAAACAGCCAGGCGCAGATCGACACGCCGCTCCCGAATTCGAAGTCCCCGTCGAAGCCGCCGCGCCCGAGAATACCAATCCATTCGCCGAGATTTCCGGGGATTTGCCGGTCATCGAGGATTTGCCCGAGATCTCCATTCGGCGCGAAGCTCACGAGACCGCCTCCATTTTCGAAAAGGACACTTCGTCAATCGCGCCAGCCGAGGCCACTTTCCGGACCGAGCCGCCGTTACCGGCCAAGCCCTCTAAAGAAAAGCCGCCAGTCAAGGAAAAACCAAAGGCCCCAGAGCCAAAGACTCCAGAGCCAGAATTCGAGGTGGAGCAGGACTACGAACTGGTTCTCGATGCCGAGCCGCTGGTCCCCGCGCACCAGCAGAAGCCGCCAGTTCCGCCGCCCGCACGTCGTACTCCGGAGCCGGTGCATCAAAACGCCGCCCCGCCGGCCGCCGAGGAGTCCTTCGCTTCCGATCAGTTTCTCGCCGACCTGGCCAGCGAAATCGATCAGCTTGGCTTGATCCCCCAGGCGCCGCCGGCCAACTCTTCGAGGCCGCGAACCGAGGCGCCGGCAGGAAAGAATTCTTCCAAGCCTGCGCCCCCGCCACCTGCCGCCAGCGCGATGGACAGCGGTCCGCTCAAGGATGTCTTTGACGAGTTCCGCTCCGAATTGGGCGAGATGGGTGCGGAAGAGGAAGATCTGGAGACGCACTACAATCTCGGGATCGCCTTTCGCGAGATGGGCCTGCTGGAAGAAGCCATCAGCGAGTTTCAGAAGGTGGCCAAAGCCACCGATCGCGGGCGTCCCTTTCCCTACACTATGCAGTGCTGCACACTCCTGGGACTGGCCTTCATGGATAAAGGGCAGCCCGGAGTCGCCGCAATCTGGTACGACCGCGCGCTGCGCACTCCGGACCTCGACCCGGAAAGTGTCTTGGCATTGCGGTATGATTTAGGGGTAGCCCAGGAGTCGGCAGGCGAGCCGGCCGCGGCGCTGAAGACTTTTTCACAGGTCTACGCGATGAATATCGATTATCGCGATGTTGGTGAGCGCATCGCCGCTCTTCAGAAGCCGACCCGTTGACGTTCAGACTGTCACGGGCTTCGCCCCTTTCATGAATAGATTGCTTAGTGCGTTGCTGGTGGTCCTACTCTGTATTATGGGCGCTGTCTTGTTCTATCTCCCGTGGACCTCCATTTGGGAGAAGAACTATTTCTTGAGCCACTTCCCCTCGCTGATGCGCGTCCTGCTGCACCCCGCCTTTCGTGGGGCCGTCAGCGGCTTGGGCGTACTGGACATTTTTCTGGCCATCACCATGATCGGGCCGGATCCCGCTCCCGCCGCTGCTTCCCGTGTCCACCCACAATAATCCGCTGGCCCCGCGCAATTCTCCGTTGCTCTGCTACGTTACCGACCGCCACGCCCTGCCCATCGCAAATCCCGCAGGCTCCCTCGCCGCATTGACTCAAAAAATTGAAGAGGTAGTAGCAGCCGGGATCGATTGGGTGCAAATCCGCGAGAAGGATTTGTCAGCCAGGGAGTTAGCCTCATTAACCCGCCAAACTCTGACTATGGCAGGAAAATATTCTGCGAAACGATCGCCCGTCGTTCGGGTATTGGTCAATGATCGGCTGGACGTTGCCATCGCCGAGCGCGCCGGTGGAGTCCATCTCGGCGAACGGAGCTTACCGGTTGCCGAAGCCAAGCGATTGCTTGCCTCGGCCGCGCACGGGAAGATGGTCGACGAATCCTTCCTGGTAGGAGTTTCTTGCCATTCCCTCGATGCCGCGCAAGCCGCCGAGCGTGATGGCGCCGATTACATTTTCTTCGGCCCCATATTCAGGACGCCCTCAAAGGAATCGTTCGGCGCGCCGCAAGGCATAGCGCGTCTGCGACAAGTCTGCCGCGAAGTGCCCATTCCTGTGTTCGCCATCGGCGGTATAACCCTGGAAACGGTCTCCGCGTGCTTTGCCGCAGGTTCGTCCGGAATCGCGGCGATTCGGCTTTTTCAAGATGGAGTCGATCCCCAACAAACGGTTGGCTCGCTCCGCGGGGGCCTCAAACCGGAATAGTATGCAACCTAACTTCCGCCCATGACGATGATTTGCGGATCGCGCTTCGTCCCGCCGGCTGGAGTCACGGAATACTTGAAAGCTGCGTCGTCGGCGCCCACGTCTTTAATTACCAGCTTGGCGGGATCTGTCATGTCGTCTATATCAGTTAGGTTGGGGTCGACGAAGGGAGAAGTAGTAAAGGACACCTTCCAACCGTGTTGTCCGCTCCAACTCACCATCGAGCCAATGCATACCACGACCGGATCCTTATCCACTCCGTTGCCGTAGCTCTTGTCAATCTTGATCGGACGGTCTTTGCAGGTGTAAGTCTTTGTCTTCGGAGTCGGAGTCGGCGGTGGCGCAACCTTGGGTGTCTGCGAGCAAGAGATCCCCGACGCCACCGCGACAATAGCTACCAGCGTGAGAGAAGCTATAGAAAGAAAACGAAACGGGAGTTGCGCCAGAGTCTTCATGGATTCTCCTTACCAGACTTCCTTCACCGTTGGGGGAAAAGCTTCTGAAAGCGAGGCTTGTTGCGGAGGCTATCAAAATTGGGCAGATCCCGCAATGATTCCGCGGGAAGCCCCGCGGCCACCGCTTTCTCCAGATAATCCAGGGCCCGTTCGGGTTCACCCATCTGTTGGTACGCAATCGCGGCATTCAAGAGAAGGTCGGGGCGCTTCGGCTCAAGACGCAGGGCGCGCTCCAGATAATTCACGGCCTGTATCCGCTCGCCGAGCATGGCGCGATATAGGGACACAGAACTTAATGCTGCGGCATCGCGAGTATTCACTTGCAAGGCAGCCAAGGCCAGTGCGGTAGCTCGCGTGTACGCTCCAGCGGCTTCCTCGCGGCGGGCCGGTGTCCAGAAGTAAGCGTCGCCCAAATTTCCCCACACCACGTAATTTTGTGGATCGAGTTGCGTTGCCTGCTCGTAGGCAGCCGCTGCATCCGCGTAGCGACGCAGCTGGAAGTATGCCGTCCCAAGATTGGATGTTGCGTCCGCGGTTTTCCGAATTTGCAGCGAACGCTGCAGTAGAGGAATTGCTTCTGCATTTTTCCCCTCGTACATCTTTACATCGCCCAGGTTGTTGTAACCGATGAAACTGTCCGGCGCGAGCGACACCACCTGAGAAAACATTTCCGCCGCTTGTTCCCACTTGCCGTGCCGAATATAAAACCCGCCTAGCCGGTTGTAGCCCATCCAATAATTCGGCCGCAAGGTGATCGCGGCGCGGTACGCCTTTTCCGCGTCGTCCAAGCGGTTCAAGTTTTCGTAGGAACGGGCCAGTCCTGACTGCGCAGCATCAAACGTCGGCTCGAGCGCCGCCGCTTTGGCGTACTCGTCTCTGGCTTCCTCGTATTTTCCTGTTCCTTGAGAGATCAAACCCAAACATGCATGGCCTTCGGCTAACGAGCTGTTGTATTTTGTGGACCGCTGGCAAGCATCGCCGGCTTTCTTCACCAGCTCGCTTTCGTGCGTGAGTTCATACTTCCTCCAGTACGCCTCGCCCAGTCCCGCATAGGCGGCGGCGAACGCCGGATCCTTCTGCAGCGCACGGTTAAATACGCTCAAGGCGCTTTCCACCTTCTCTCGCTGTCCAAAATCCTGCAGGTAACCTCGACCTTGCAGGTAGAAATCGTATGCGGCGGGCTCCGTGGTGCCGTGCGCCTCTAGGGCGCTCTTTTCCTGAGGTTGCAATTGCAACTCGAGCGCTTGCGTAACATTTGCTGACACCTGGTCCTGCAGGGCGAACGGATCGCCGCGTGGGGCGGTGATGGTTCCTCCGCGTAATTGCTGGTGTGAACTGGCGTCCACCAAAGAGAAATTTACTCGGTCCTGTCCTTCTGCGTGTTGCACATTCAGCACTAGCCCGAGGTTCACGCCAAATTCCGCCCGCGCCGCGTCCACCGTAGCCACTTTCCGCGCCCGCACTTCGCTGGCCGGGATCACCGCCAGCGGATGCTTTTCCGTCAGGGTGGTCAGCCGGGAGGTCAGCGTTTCCACCAAACCATCATTGAACGCCCCGTCATCCGCCCCTGTGGCTCCCGTGGGCGGCAACACTGCCAGTTGCACCCTCTCCGGAACACTCACGCCGCCCTTGACAGGATTAGTTGGCGCTTTGTTCCGCCACAGCGATCCGATTCCCACACCGGCCAGGAGCACCGCCGCCACGCCTAACGCAATCCACCCGAGCGGCTTCCTTGCGACTACTGTCTCCGGTGCGGGGCGAGCCGCGGCAGGGGTAGTGCCACTGATTTCCAATGCCTCCAGCGCGGCGCGCAGCTCGCTTGCACGCTGATAGCGGCGTGCTTGCTCCTTCTGCAAGCAGCGTTTGATGACCGCCACAAGGCCCGCCGGAACGTTCTCCGGTAGCGGCGGCATCGGCTCCTTGATAATCGCGGTGCACAACCGATATAAGTTTTCCCCTCGGAACGGACGCGCGCCCGTGGCCATCTCGTATAACATCACGCCCAACGACCAAATGTCGCTTCGCGGGCCGGTCTCTTCGCCTTGCAACTGTTCCGGCGACATGTACGGCAGCGTTCCGGTCAGTCCCACGCTGGTTTCCGTGGCCAAGCCCTGGGTAGTCCGGTGTAATTGTTCGGGATCGGTGCGCTTGGCCAGCCCGAAATCCAGAATCTTCGCGGTGCCGTCCGGCGTTATCACCACGTTCGCGGGCTTCAGGTCACGATGCACAATGCCGCGCTCGTGTGCGTGCTCTAGTGCATTAGAAATTTGCCGCCCATGGCGCAGCAACGTCTCCGTTGCCATTCCGCCTTCACGCAAGAAGTCGGAGAGTGGTCGTCCTTCCACATACTCCATGGCGATGAACAGCTCGCCTTCCTGCTCTCCAACTTCGTAGATCGTGCAAATATTCGGGTGATTCAGGCAAGATGCGGTGCGCGCCTCATCGCGAAAGCGCTCGACACGCTTCGGATCTTGCACGATTTGCGAGGTGAGGAATTTGAGCGCTACTGTGCGACCCAAGGTGGTGTCTTCGGCACGGTACACCACCCCCATGCCGCCGCTGCCTAACTGATCAAGTAGACGGTAATGCGACACTACGGAACTTGGCAACGTGCACCACCGGGGACCACGCAGAATCAGCCAGGATGGATGGGGC
>Ga0307477_10000757_pt1 | contig 31825 bp, 29 predicted proteins | sample atmos_gasesECM2C_FD_203316 | JGI IMG/M metagenome (GOLD analysis project Ga0307477, IMG submission 203316) | Hardwood forest soil microbial communities from Morgan-Monroe State Forest, Indiana, United States - atmos_gasesECM2C_515 | ecosystem: Environmental > Terrestrial > Soil > Temperate...
GAGGGTCCAGGGCGCGCTCGGCCCCTCGAGGGTCCTGACCCTCCAGTCGAGCTGACCTGCCACAAGCGAGTCGTATTCGTCCGCGAGGAAGCCGGCCGGGTCTCTGGTCAGGACAGGCTTCGCCAACTGACCATCAGCTCCCCTTTAGCCGCTTTGTCAGCTGCTCTATCATGTCTCTAGTCATCGACGCGAGGTCGTACCGAGGCGCCCACCCCCAGCTCGACCTGGCCACGCTGTCGTCCAGGGTCATCGGCCACGAGTCGGCTATCTTCTGCCTAAAGTCCGGAACGTATTCGCAAGTGAAGCTGGGTGAGTTCTTCTTTATCTCCAGCGCAAGTTCGCCGGCCGAGAAGCTCAGTCCCGCGACGTTGAACCCCATGTGTGAGGCTACCTTCTCCTTCGGCGCGTCCATCAGCATAAGGGTCGCCCTGATTGCGTCGGGCATGTACATCATGGGGAGGACGGTCTCCGACCTGACGAAGCACTTGTACGGCTTCCCCTCGACCGCGTAGTAGAACATCTCGACCGCATAGTCCGTCGTCCCGCCCCTGGGGGGGACCTTACTGCTGATTATCCCTGGGTACCTGATGCTACGGACGTCGACCCCGTAGCGCTCGTGGTAGTAGTTGCAGTACATCTCTCCGGTGACCTTGGTTATCCCGTAGATCGTGGAGGGGATCATGCACGCGTCCTGTGGTGTCTTGACCCTTGGCGCACCCGCGCCGAAGACCGCGATCGAGCTAGGCCAGAAGACCCTCTCGATATTGAGCTCCCTCGAGAGATCCAAGATATTCTGGAGCCCCTTCATGTTGACCTCCCACGCGGCCTGCGGGTTCTTCTCCCCGGCCGCCGAGAGGATCGCAGCGAGGTGGTAGATCGTCGATATATCGAAGTTGGTGATGACCTCCCTTAGCTTCCTGATCTCCGTCACGTCGACCTCCTCGCTGGGGCCCGTCGACAGCATCCCTTCGACCGACTTTACGACGAGGTCGGTCGCGACCACGTTCTTGCCGCCGTGCTTGTCCCTAAGAGCGCTGACCAGCTCCGACCCTATCTGGCCGGCCGCCCCAGTCACAAGGACCTTGCCCATTGAGAAAGGACGGCGACCTCCGATTCATTAGATAAGGGTTTGCGGCTGAGCGCCCCCTAGTCTTGTCGGATTTGTCCGGGAAATTTTCAATCGGAGTTAACGATCTTCTCCAGGATCGCTCCCGCCCCGTACAGCTTGTTCTCGGCCTGCTCCCAGACCAGCGATTGGGGGCTCTCGATGACCTCGTCCGTGATCTCGAGTCCCCTGTGAGCGGGGAGGCAGTGCATGACGACCGCTCCCTTCTTCGCCAGGCGGACGATGTGCGAGTTGACCTGGAACCCCTCGAACGCGCGCATCCGGCGGCCGGTCTCCTTCTCCTCGCCCATGCTGACCCAGACGTCGGTGTAGAGGACGTCGGCGCCCTCGGCCGCCTCTTCAGGGCTGTTGACGACCTTGATCCAAGACCCTGACCTCTCGGCCGTCTCCTTAGCCCGCCGGAGCACCAAGGGGTTGGGCGCGTACCCTTCAGGACAGGCAGCGACCATGTTGGCGCCGAGCATAGCAGTACCGAGGAGGAGTGAGTTGCAGACGTTGTCTCCGTCGCCGATGAACGCCACCGTGAGGCCTCCGACCTTCCCCTTTGACTCGAGGATGGTGAAGAGGTCGGAGATGACCTGCGTCGGGTGCTCCAGGTTACTGAGCCCGTTTATCACCGGGATCCCGGAGTATTTGGCCAGCTCCACCAGCGTCTCGTGGGAGGCGACCCTCCCCACAATCGCGTCGAGGTACCTGCCCAGCATCCTCGCGGTGTCCTTGATCGGCTCGCCGCGGCTGGTCTGCAGCTCGTTCGCAGCCAGATTGATGGTATGACCCCCGAGCCTCTCGATCGCGACCTCGAAGCTGGTCCTGGTCCTGGTGGAGGGCCTCTCGAAGAACAGCCCGATGGCCCTCCCTCGGAGGGTCTCTCCTGCCCGCCTCTTCTTCATGGCTGCCTTCAGGGTCTTTGCTCGGACCATCAGCGCCCGAAGCTCGTCCGCCGAGACGTCCGAGACCGACAGGAACGATCTTGTGATGTTATGCCTCCCCCGTCCAGCCGTTCCAAGTCCTCGTATTTGCGCGAAGCGGATGGAGAGCCCCGCGGCCGTCTATTCAGGACGGAGCACTGGGCGTCTCTTGCTCTTCTTCCTCGACTCTGCACGCGACGTGATGCCCTTGACCCAGGAGTTGACTCCGTCGAAAGCATCCGCCAGCTCATAAGAGAACACCCCGTACGAGTACTGCTGTCTCGGAGAGAAGACAAGGACGCGGACCTCGTACTTCTTCTTTGGAGACTTCGTCTCGCCTTTCTTGATTATCGCCCTCGCCTCTGTGATGTCCGGGTACGCCCTCTCGAGCTGCCGCACCGCGGTGGTGAACTTTTGCCTCGAGGTCTCCGCCTCGAACGGGTCGTCGGGGAGGCCAACGATGTACATCGGGATGGAGCCGGCCGACTTGTTGAGTAGCATCTTCATGTAGTCCCGGAGCGTGACTATCCCCTGGACCTCGCCGGTGTTCATCACTATCGAAAAGTTGGAGCTCCCCTTCACCATGTCCCTGTAGATCTCGCCGAGGGACTCGGTGATCTCGCTCGTGGGGGCGTCCGTGACGAGGTTGCTGACGAGCTCGTCGCGCCTCCCTGCGCGCGGGTCGCCCTTCCTGTTCCTGTCCGAGGACGGGGTGAGGTTGAAGACGATCTGTTCTGCGGTTATCGCGCCCTGGAGCTTCCCGCCTTTCAGGACGGGGAGCTGGTCGAACCTCTTCCTGTACATGACCTCCCTTGCCTTGGCGACCAGGTCGGAGGAGTCGGCGCACGTGGGCTCCGGGGTCATTATGTTGGAGACCTTCGCCTTCTGCTCGGAGTCGACCAGTTTCGCTACGATCGAGGCCGAAGTGACCTGCCCGAGCAGCTTCCTGCCATCGTAGACCGGCATCGACCTGGCCCTGTGCTCGTACATCAGCGTGGCCGCGTCGCCGATGTTGTTGTTGCGGTTCATGCGCGGGACCTGGTGCATCAAAGTCGAGACCTTCTCGTCGAGGTGTTGGACGTTGAGGAGGTCTCTGATCGAGACGCTGCACGTCCTGTCGCCGTCGTCGACCAGGCTCTCTGACTGCCTCGATTCCTTGAGGAACCCGATCACCTTGGAGACTGGCTCGTTCGCCGAGAATAGCCTTGTCTCGGTGAGGAGTTCAGACACGGGAGTTAGCATCAGTTCTGAGGGTCTCAATTCAGGGGGACCATCGCTTCAACTAGCTCGGCAACCCGGTCACGGGCTTCGGGGGCTGCCTATCTGCGCCCGTTGTACCCTCCTCGAGAGTACGGCGACAACTGAGAGGAGTGCGAGCGCCACCGCTGCCAGGACGCTGGACGGAAACTCTGGGGTCGTCGACGTAGAGACCGTGAAAGTGCTGCTGGTAGTCGTGGTGGTGCTCGTGGTCGAAGTCGAGGTGGTCGTCGTGCTAGTCGGCGGGAGCGTGGTGGTGCTCGTGGTCGTCGAGGTAGTCGTCGTCGTGGTCGTCGACGTTGTGCTCGTGGTGGTCGAAGTCGTGGTGGTAGTCGTGGAGGTGGTACTAGTAGTGGTCGTCGTCACGGCCCCGGTGTAATGGAAGCCAGCGGTGACGAACGCTACGTTGCCGTTGCTGTCTCCCCACGTCGCATTGACCACGTACGTCCCGTCGACCCAATTGGCCGACCCTGCAGGGTACAGGGTGTAGCTGTATTTGCCAGATGCAGCGTCCGGCGTGACCTCGTCGATGTCGATTATCATCCCATTGGGGTTCTTGGTCTGGATGACCACCCCTGTGTTAGGACCGGGCGCGGGCGAGACGGTCCCGCTCATCTTTATGGTCTGGGCGCCCGTGTAGCTGGGCTGGTCGGTTGTCAAAGTGATTGTCGAGGCCGCATGAGCCGGAACCGAGGCCGAGACAAGGGTGAGCATGAGGACGGCCGCAGACAATACGATCAAGGAAGCAGGACGAGTCATCGGTAGGTCTCGCCCCTCCCAGCGGCTCACATTTAAGCGATGTGTGGTAGTTCAGTGCTTGAAGGCCCTCGTGTGTGTGACGGCCATCGCAATGGAGTATTCGTCGGCCGCCTTCACTATTTCGTCGTCGCTGATCGAGCCGCCGGGCTGTACCACCGCCGATACCTTCGCCGCCCCGAGCAGGTCGACGTTGTCCCTGAACGGGAAGAACCCGTCCGAGGCGCAGACCGCCCCCGCCGCCCTCTTCCCCGCGTTCTCGAGCGCTATCTTGACCGCCCAGTTCCTCTTCCTGAAGCTCGCCACTCCGACGGTCCAGAACCTTGTGAGCCTCCCTTTCTCCGACTCCCCGTCGGCCATAACCACCCCGTTGGACTGCACCCTCCTGACCACCTCCCAGGCGGCCAGGAGCCTCTGGACTGTACCCTCGTCAGGCTTGACCTTGGTGGGGAACGTCAGCTTCTCTCTGGGCAGCCTCACCCGATAGTCCACAGAGTCTTGGAGGAGGACGGCCCCCTCGAGAGCCTTCAGGTCGTACTCGTAGCCGGGCCTCACCGTGGCTTTCATCATCCGGATCTTCTTCTTCTGTTTGGAGAGCAGGACCTCCTCGGCCTCCTTCTCAAAATCGGGGGCGATGACGATCTCTGTATAGACCGACGCGTCCTTCGCACCCTCGTTCTTCCCGATCAGCTTCGCGGCCTTCGTGTCCACCGTCCGGTTGAGGACCACGGTTCCCCCAAAGTCTGCCTCGGGGTCGCACTTGTGCGCGAGCGAGTAGGCCTCCGAGAGCGTCGGGGCGAAGGCGAAGCCGCTTATCTGGCCGTGCTTCACCGTTGCCGCTGCGGGGAGGTACTCGAAGCCCTCGAGTATGCCGTAGGCTGAACCGATGTCGAGGTAGTTGTTGAACGACAGAGGCTCCCCGGAGAGCTGCTTCCAGTCCGTCATGCTCGCCGCGCCGTCGATGGAGTAGATGGCAGCCTTCTGGTCGGGGTTCTCGCCGTACCTCGCGTCCTGATACTTCGATGCCGAGAGCAGGAGCTTAGGGGGGAACGCCGCCCTCCCGGCCGACCTCCTCCACAGCTCGCCGTAGACCGCTGCGTCGTAGGAGGCGGTGACCGAGAACGTCTCGACGGCCATCGCCCTCCTGAACTCGAGGCTCGTCTTTCCGCCCCTCTTCGAGAGCTCGTCGAGAGCCTGGCCGTAGAACTTTGGGGAGGGGACGACCGCCACGTAACGGTGGTTCTTCGAGGCCGCTCTGACCATCGAGGGGCCCCCGATGTCGATGTTCTCCACCAGCTCCTCCTCTCCCTTACCCGGGTCCCGCGCCACCTTCTCGAAAGGATAGAAGTTGCAGACCACCATGTCGATAGGGACGACCCCCATCCGTCTGAGCTCCGCGAGGTGATCCTCGGTCCTCTTTGCGAGTATCGCCGCAAACATGTTCGAGTGGAGGGTCTTCACCCGTCCCGAGAGCGCCTCGGAGAGCCCCATGGCCTCCTGGAGGCTCTTCACCTTAGCCCCCGAGTCCTTCAGCGAGGTGAAAGTCCCGCCTGTCGCGAGGAGCGAGACGCCGAGCCTCTCCAGGCCCTTTGCGAACTCCGGGAGGCCTGACTTGTCGGCGACGCTCAGGATCGCCGTCTTGACCTCGCGCTCTTCCATTTGATGGGCCCACTCGGCGGCTGTGGCTATTTCGCCGTATCGGTGCCGCCGTCCGTTTAACAAGAACGGCTCAAACCCGACTTAAATAGACGCGAAAATTTCTCGGAACTTACGACTAAAGGTCGGGCCTTCGAAGTGAGCGTGGTCATCTCCAACAAGGCCGGAGTAAGGGAGCCTGAGGGAGAGACCATCCTACACGACCTCGTCGCGAAGGCCGGCTTCGAGCAGATTGAAACGATTCGCGCGGGAAAGCACCTCCGGATCCGGGTCTCCGCCCGAGACCCACTGGCTGCGAGGAAGCTCGTGGAGCGGATGTGCAACGAGCTCAGGATCTTCAACCCGGCCGCGCACTCTTGCGAGGTATCAGAGGCAAGGCCCATCTCATGAGAGTCGCGGTAGTCCGGTTCCCGGCGAGCAACTGCGACCTCGATGCGGTCAACGCGCTGAGTAAGATCAAAGCGGTGAGGCCTGCCCTCGTATGGCACGAGGACCGCACCCTCAAAGACTACGACGCCGTGGTCCTTCCCGGGGGCTTCTCCTACGGCGACTACCTGCGGGCGGGCGCCATCGCGGCCACCTCGCCAGCGATCAGGATAGTGAAGGAGATGGCAGAGGGAGGTACGCCCGTCCTCGGCATTTGCAATGGTTTCCAGATCCTGGTAGAGTCCGGGATGCTCCCAGGGGCCCTTCTGAGGAACACCACCCTTAGGTTCGTATGCCGCTGGGTCGAGATCGACGTCGAGAACAACAATACCTTCTTCACCGCCGGGCTGAAGAACAGGCAGGTCCTCCGGATGCCGATAGCCCACAACGAAGGAAGGTACTTCCTTCCCCGCCACGAGCTGGATGCCCTTGAGGCTGCGGGGCGCGTGGTCTTCAGGTACTGCGACGACGCAGGCCGCGCGACCCCGGGGAGCAACCCCACCGGCACGCTCCATAACATCGCGGGCATCTGCAACAAGGCGGGGAACGTGGTCGGGCTGATGCCCCATCCCGAGCGCGCGAGCGAGGGAATCCTCAGCCCGTTCGGGACCGACGACGGGTCTCTGATCCTCTCTCACCTCGGAGGCGCGGGCTGAGGTGCGCGCGGAGCAGCTTTCCCTCGGCCTCCTCAAGCAGGAGGTCGATTTCATCCGCAAGTCCCTCCGGCGCGAGCCGAACGAGACCGAGTGGTCGATACTGGACGCCGAGTGGGCGGAGCACAGCAGCTACAAGTCCTCGCGCTACCTCTTCAAGCATTTCCCCGTGACGGGGAAGAGGGTCGTCCTTGGTCCGGGCTACGACGCCGGCGTCGTCGACGTCGGGGACGGCTACGTCGCGACCCTCCACATCGAGAGCCACAACCACCCATCGGCGGTCGACCCCTACGGCGGGGCCGCGACGGGGATCGGCGGCGTCCTGAGGGACATCATCGCGGTGGCCAGCAAGCCGATAGCGCTGGTCGACATCCTCAGGTTCGGGCCCATAGAGAAGAGCGGGCACTCCAGGTGGCTTCTCAAGAACGTGGTCAGGGGGATCGCGGACTACGGGAACTGCATATCGGGCGAGGAGACGGTGTATTACATCGATGCTGAGGGATTCCACTTCGAGAAGGCTCGAACCATGTTTGAAAAATTCGCCTCTGAGGGCAAGTTGAGTCACCAATTCTCGCGAGTCGATCTGACGATCAGCGGACCGAAGGATGACCTGCGGATCTTGTCTTTCGATTTCGATGCTCATGAAGCTCAGTTCCGAAGAGTTTCGAGGATGTATCGGTCGAAGGTAAAGCGCATGATACGTATCAAGACGGCCCTTGGTCGTACCATTGCTGTTACGCCAGACCACCCGATGTTCGTTCTAAGGAATGGCTTGGTCGAGACTGCTCAAGCGAGATCACTTCAAGAAGGGGATTCAATCCCAATCGCCTGTGACTTTCCGTATCCAAAGAGAGAACATTCAACACCCAAAGTTATCGACCTCATCGAGGAACTAAGCAAGAGGCAGGCCATCCGAGGAATCACCGTCAGTTGCAAGACCCGGAAATTCAAAGAGTTCAGAGGGCAATTAGACCCGCTTCTAAAGCGGGTCGGGTCAAGCGCCTCGCAGTGTTCGCACTACTTCAGAAACAATTACATCCCATTGCAGACGTTCTTGGCAATGGAGCCGCTTGCCGCGTTTCCTCTTCCAAGGAGCGAATTGCTCCTATATCCTCGCCGTGGTCGGGTCACTAAAGTTCCTGCTATCCTCGATTTTGACCTCGATTTCTCACGTCTCATAGGTTATTTCTTATCCGAGGGTTGTAGACACGACGAAAGACAAACCGAGAAATCAGGGAAGACGTCCAGGATAATCTTGACGTTCAATAGGAACGAGGCCGAGTACATAGAGGACGTCTGCTCCATCCTGAAGAAGATTGGGATTAGATATGGGAAACGATTGAGTGATACCAACGCAGTCCAAATCAAAGTCTCATCGCAAATCCTCGGATGGTTCTTTCGTGAGGTTTTGTGCGCCGGACGAGACTCGTACACAAAACAGATTCCCAACATTTTCTATCGTTTACCCATCGAATTCAGCCTCGAAGTGCTCAAGGGAGTTTTGAGAGGTGACGGTTCGCTCAGATCTCATACGACCGAACCCATGGGCGTGCGTTTTGGAACTACCAGCCCTGTTCTTTTCCAGCAGGTTTTGCTACTCCTGCACTCGCAAGGTTATGTGCCATCGTGCTCTTCCTCTTTTCACGCCAAGTCAACGGTTCTACTCCAAGAGCTTGCTATCTACGGCAGACCTCGAATCGAGACTCTGAAGAACTACTTCTCGGCTGAAATCGTCGGCAGAGCCAATCGGAGATTGGCCTTGTACTCGCAACCTTCTCTTGAACGATATCGTAGCGTGAATTTCGATCATTTCGCGACTGTGAAGATCTCTCAGATCGAGCAGGTCGAGGGCGAGTTCCAGGTTTACAACTTCGAAGTCGAGGGGACACACAACTACGTTACCTCTGGTGGAATCGTGACCCACAACTGCACCGGTGTCCCCACTGTCGCGGGGGAGATGGAGTTCGACGAGTCCTTCGAGAGGAACTGCCTTGTGGACGTGGCCTGCGTGGGGATAGCAAAGAAGGGGACGCTGATACTGGGCGAGGCGAGGCAGGTCGGGGACGTGCTGCTCCTCGTCGGCGGGAGCACGGGCAGGGACGGGATAAAGGGAGCCGCCTTCGCCTCGAAGAACCTGAAGGAGGACGCTGAGAGCGAGAGGTCCTCAGTCCAGGTCCCGAGCCCGTTCATGAAGAAGCTCCTGATGGACGCGGTCCTCGAAGCTACAGGGACGGGGTCGATACGCGGGATGAAGGACCTCGGCGGCGGGGGGCTCTCAACCGTCCTCTCCGAGGTCGCCTCCAAGGGAGGCACCGGAGTCGACGTCGAGCTGAAGCAAGTAAGGGTGAGGGAACACGACATGTCCCCGACGGAGATAATGGTCTCAGAGTCCCAGGAGAGGATGCTGCTCGTCCTCCCGGCGGAGGGAGGGAAAGATGTGACCAAGATCCTGGACAAGTACGACGTGCCCTACTCTGCGATCGGGCGCGTCACCGGGGACTCAAAGCTCACCGTTCGGTGGGGAGGGAAGGTCGTCGCCAGCCTCCCTGCCGAGCTGGTCGCCGGGGCCCCGGTGATCCGGTGGCCGTCGCAGGAGCCAACCAGGCACGCCGAGCTTGCGGTGACCAAGAAGGGGCCGCGCCCCGCCGACGCCCTCATGGCGCTCCTCGCCTCTCCCGACATCGCGAGCAAGAGGTGGGTGTACGAGCAGTTCGACCACGAGGTAGGGACCAGGACCGTCGTGAAGCCAGGTGACGCCGATGCCGCCGTCCTGAGGCTCCCCAACGGGAAGTTCCTGGCCCTCAAGGGCGACGGGAACAGCAAGCAAGCGGCCCTCGACCCGTACGTGGGAGCTGCGGGCTGCGTCGCCGAGGCGTGCAGGAACGTCGTCTCGACCGGTGCTGAGCCCATCGCGCTCGTCGATCACCTGCAGTTCGGCGACCCCTCGGACCCGGAGGTCTATTGGGCGTTCAACCGGTCCCTCCGCGGGATGGCGGACTACTGCCGCAAGTTCGAGCTCCCGGTCGTCGGCGGGAAGGTCAGCTTCTACAACGAAGACTCTTCGACAGGGCGGGCGATAAAGCCCAGCCCGATCGCGCTCGTGATTGGGCTGATCTCCAAGGAGGAGAACATCATGACGATGGGGCTCAAAGCTGCGGGAGACACTGTCGTGCTTGTTGGCGAGACTTGGAGAGAGTTAGGCGGGAGCCAGTACGCGGAGAGGCTCCTCGGGGCGAGCGGCGGCTCGCCACCCCGAGTAGACCCGAGGCACGACCGCGCTGCCTGCGAGGCGGTCCTCGACGTGGTGCGCGCCGGCTTGACGACCTCAGTTCACGACTGCTCATCCGGAGGGCTGGGGGTGACGCTCGCCGAGATGTCGATGGCTGGAAACTTGGGCGCCTCTCTCGACCTCTCCGGCGTCCCAGGAGACTGGAACACCCTCGGCGAGCTCCTCTTCTCAGAGTCCCACGGGAGGTTCGTGATCACCACGAGAGCGCCTGACGACTTGCGCAGGCGGCTGGACAAGGCCGGAATGGCGAGCGCCGATCTCGGGCGCGTCGGTGGGAAGGCGCTCTCCCTCAGAATGGAGGGCAAGGCGGTCGCCGAACCATCTGTCCGCTCGATGCGGAAGGCCTGGGAAGGCGCGATCCCGGAGTTGATGGGCTGATGGGTGCGAAGGAAGAGTGCGGGGTCATCGCGGCCCACTCCACCAAGAGCGCCGACGTTGTCCCCCGTATCTTCAAGGGCCTAGAGGCCCTCCAGCACAGGGGCCAGGAGTCTTGGGGGATCGCCGTCGCTGGGAAGCCTGTCTTCAAGCGGATGGGCCTCGCGGTCAACTGGGTGAACTTCTCGAGAGAGCTCTCCCAGTACAAGGGCCCCTCGGGGATCGGCCACGTCAGGTACTCCACCAAGGGCAAGTCGACCCTTGGGAATGCCCAGCCCATCCAGATCGGGAACGAGTTCAGCATCGCGCACAACGGGACCATAGTGAACGTCGACGTCCTCAAAAAGTCGGTCGTCTCTTCCAACAAGTCAGCAGACTGCTCCACCGACACGAAGGTCGCCGGGGAGAGGCTCGTCCAGATCCTCAAGGAGGAGAACGACTGGTTCTGGGCATTCGAGAGGCTCGCGAAAGAGGTCCGCGGCTCTTACTCTTTCACCATCCTGAACAAGCAGGGCGAGGTCTTCACGGCGAGGGACCCGCGCGGATACAGGCCGCTCTGCATAGGCTTCCACGAGAGGTCTGGGACACACATCGCAGCCTCCGAGAGCTGCGCCCTTACAGCCGTGGACGCCGAGTTCGTGAGGGACGTGGAGCCAGGCGAGATCATCCGCCTGGGAGGACCCAAGAGGGGGTTCGAGTCCTTCAGGTTCGCGCCGCGGCAGTCTCCTGCCCACTGCTCCTTCGAGTACACCTATTTCGCCCACCCATCTTCGGTGATAAACGGCGTCAACGTCTACCAGGCGAGGAAGAACGTCGGGCTGATCCTCGCGAGGAAGAAGAAGCTGAAGGGGAAGGTGGTGATCCCGGTGCCAGACTCTGCGCGCCCAGCAGCCTTAGGGTACTCCCTAGGTAGCGGCATCCCGATGGACGAGGGACTGATGAAGGACCGGTACAGGAGGAAGGGGAGCATGAGGAGCTTCATCGAGCCGAGGCAGGGGGGCAGGGAGGACGTCGTGAAGCGGATAATCCCGATCAAGGAGACCATCGAGGGGAAGGACGTAGTCGTCATCGACGACAGCGTGGTCCGGGGGACGAGCTCCCAGATCATCGTGAACGCGCTACGGAAGGCCGGTGCCAAGACCGTGAAGATGGCGGTCACGTTCCCTCCCATCATGTACCCCTGCTACATGGGGGTGGACTTCCCGAGCCGCGACGAGCTCCTCGCGTACCAGGTCGCCGCGGGAGAGAGCGACATCGGGAAGATCGCAGCCAAGGTCGGCGCGAGCATCGGGGTAGACGAGTTCTACTACAACGACATCGACGGGCTCGCCGAGGCCATCGGCCTGCCCAAGGACAGCCTCTGTTTCGCATGCATAAACGGAGACTACTCCAAGCTCGGGGTCAGCCCGGACTACAAGACAAGGAAGGAGATGAAGGGCTGACTTGGTCTGCCACATCGGCGTCCTTGTCTCTGGCAGGGGCACGAACATGGTGGCGATCGTCAGGGCTGTCGAGAGAAGGTACATCAAGGGCGCTGACGTGAGGGTCGTGATAAGCGACAACGGAGACGCGAAGGCGCTCGTTTCTGCCCGCAGGCACGGCCTGGAGGCCGTGTTCGTCGACCCCTCCGGCAGGGGGAGGGAAGCCTACGACCGACTCCTCCTCGACGAGCTCCTGAAGAGAGGGGTCACCCCCGATCAGGGCCTCGTCGCGCTCGCGGGCTTCATGCGGATCCTCTCGCCCTTCTTCGTGAAGGCGTTCAAGAACAGGATAATGAACATCCACCCCGCCCTGCTCCCCTCCTTCCCCGGCCTCAGGGCCCAAGAGCAGGCCTTGGAACGCGGGGTCAAGGTCTCCGGGTGCACGGTCCACTTCGTCGTGCCCGAGGTGGACTCCGGCCCCATAATCCTGCAAAAGGCGGTGAAGGTCGAGGAGCGGGACACGCCCGAGACCCTCGCGTCGAGGATACTCAGGCAGGAACACAGGGCCTATCCTCTCGCGGTCAAGCTGTTCGTCGAGGGTAGGCTCTCGGTCGTGGGGAAGAAGGTCCAGGTGCGTAATTGACCGCGACGATAATGGACGGGCGGGCGCTCGCGGCGGACATCAAGCTCCAGCTCGTCGAGGAGATCAGCATGATGAAGAGCCTGAACGTCGAGCCGACCCTCGCGACGGTCCTCGTGGGCGACGACGCCCCGTCCAAGGTGTACCTCGGGAGCAAGCACCGAGCCGCGCAGGAGATCGGGATCAAGACCGACACATTCCATCTTCCTGGGACCGCGTCTGAAGAAGACCTGTCGCTGCTCATCAAGAGGCTGAACTCCGACAAGGGCGTCAACGGCATCCTCCTCCAACTCCCGCTCCCTCAGCACCTCGACGCCGAGAAGATGATCGAGATCATCTCGCCCGACAAGGACGTCGACGGCCTCACCGCGGTCAACATGGGGAAGCTCTTCTACAACCGTGGAGTCTTCGTCCCCTGCACCCCTAAGGGGATAATGGCCATGCTGAAGCACTACAAGGTCCAGCTCGCCGGCGCCAAGTCCGTTATCATAAACAGGAGCGCCCTCGTCGGGAGGCCACTGATCCACCTGCTGCTCGCGGAGGACAGCACAGTGACCGTGACCCACTCCAAGTCGAAGGACCTCCTTGCGATCGTCAGGCAGGCCGACGTGGTCGTCACCGCCGTCGGACGGCGGCCGAGGTTCGTCCTCGGGAGGGAGATGGTCAAGGACGGCGTCGTCGTGATAGACGTGGCCACCAACAGGGTCGAGGGGAGGCTCTGCGGCGACGCTGACTTTGCAGAGGTCTCGAAGAAGGCCTCCATGATCACCCCGGTCCCGGGCGGGGTCGGGCCGATGACCGTCATCATGCTGATGACGAACACGCTGATCGCGGCCGCGATCCAGAACGACCTCAAGGGATCTACGGTCCTAACATGACGAAGAAAGACGACCTCAGGGCCAAGGCCATCCGGGCGAGGAGGGCGATCCCATCCATGGAGATGCGGTGGGCAAGCAAGAGTGTCGAGGCGAACGTCCGCTCACTCTCGGAGTACTTCACAGCTGACCTCATCGTCTCCTACTGCGCCAAGAGCGACGAGGTCCAGACGAGCTCGATAATCGAGGCCTCCCTGAAGGAGGGGAAGAGGGTCGCGGTGGTGGTGACAGTGCCCGAGACCAAGACCCTCACCTTCTCGGAGATAACGTCGTTGGACGAGCTCTCGCCAGGGCACTACGGCATCCCGGAGCCGAAGCCCGAGTTCGTCCGCCCCGTCCAGCTCGAGGAGGCCGACCTCATACTCGTCCCTGTGGTGGCCTGGGACCTCAGGGGGTACCGCCTCGGGCACGGGGAGGGCTACTTCGACAGGGCGCTGGCCGGCCAGACCGTCCCCAAGGTCGGGCTCGCCCTAGAGTCCCAGAGGGTCGACCGCATCCCGCACTCCCGCGACGACGTCCCCCTCGACGCCATTGTCACCGAGAAGAGGGTCGTACGCGCGGACGCGGAGCGCTTCGTTCTTAACGGGAAGGGGCGGGAGCCTCGGCAGTGAGATAGTTGTCAGCCAAGATCAAGGTCGCGGTGGTGGCAGGAAGCAAGAGCGACCAGCCGATAACAGACGAGGCGGCGAAGGTCCTGACCGAGCTCGGTGTATCCCACGAGGTGAAGTTCCTCTCGGCTCACCGAAACCCCGAGGGCCTGAGGAAGTACGTCTCAGAGTCAGGGGCGGAGGTCTTCATCGCGGTCGCCGGGCTCGCTGCTCACCTCCCGGGCGTGATTGCCTCGATGACAGTCAGACCAGTGATAGGCGTCCCAGTCAACGCCAAGCTCAACGGCCTCGACTCGCTGCTGTCGATAGTCCAGATGCCCCCCGGCGTCCCTGTGGGGTGCGTCGGGATCGACAACGCCAAGAACGCGGGGATACTCGCCGCCGAGATCCTCGCCCTGACAGACAAAGGGGTCAAGAAGAGCATAGAGAAGATGAGAGAGTCATGGCGCTAAAGTCTCGCGGCAAGTTCATCAGGTCGGGCAAGGTCAAGGACATCTACGAGCCCGATGCGGACCATATCCTCTTCCATTTCACGGACAGGGTCTCCGCCTTCGACGTGATAATGCCGACGATGATCCCGCGCAAGGGCGAGGTCCTCTGCAAGCTCGGCGCCTTCTTCTTCGAGACCCTCGGCGTCCCTCACCACATGGTGAGGATCGAGGGGCCCGACACGATGGTCGTGAAGAAGCTCAAGATGATCATGGTCGAGTGCATCGTGAGGGGCTACCTCTACGGCAGCCTCTTCGAGAGGGTGTCGAAGGGCGAGGTCTCCCTCTCCGGGCCGAAGGTCCTCGCGGCCAAGCTCCCCGCGCCATATTTCGACCCAACGACGAAATCCGAGGTCCACGACGAACCGATCACCGAAGCCGAGATCGTCAAACAAGGGCTCGCGACCCCGGGCGAGTTCAAGCGAATCAGGGACACGACAGTTGGGATATACACCAAGATGTCGGCCGGAGCTGAGAAGGCGGGGTTCATCCTCGCCGACCTCAAGGTCGAATTCGGGAAGGACGCGAAGGGGAACGTCCTCCTCGGGGACTCAATCGGCCCTGACGAGTTCAGGATGTGGCCGAAGCAGGCGTACGCCCCAGGCAAGACCCAGGAGAGCTACGACAAGCAGCCGGTGAGGGACTGGCTGATCTCGGTCGGATACAAGGAGAAGCTAGACAAGGCGCGCAAGGCAGGACAACCCGTCCCCCCGCCGCCCCAGCTGCCAACCGACCTGGTGTCCGAGGTCAGCAGGAGGTACAAGGTCGTCTACGAGAGCCTGACAGGCCGCAAGCTCTAGGAGCGGAGGTTGACCGCGGACGCCTACGCCCGCGCAGGTGTCGACCTCGCGAAGGTGTCCTCGATCCGGTCGTCCCTCGCGAAGGACCTCGCGTCAACCTTCTCGACGAGGAAGGGGAAGCTCGGGCGGCCGGTCATCCCCATCGGCCACTACGCAGGCCTGATAGACATCGGCGGGAAGAAGCTGCTCGCAATGCACACCGACGGCGTAGGGACGAAGGTTCTGGTCGCCCAGGCGATGCACAGGTTCGACACCGTGGGCATCGATTGCATCGCGATGACGGTCAACGACCTTGTCTGCGTGGGGAGCGAACCCCTCGCCATCCTCGACTACATCGCCCTCGAGATGGAGGACCCGATACTCGTCCAAGAGCTCGCGAAGGGGCTGGTGAAGGGGGCGAGAGAGGCCGGGGTCGCGATAGTCGGCGGGGAGACTGCAGTGATGGGCGACACCGTGAAGGGCTTCGACCTGGTCTCGATGGGCGTCGGCTGGGTCGAGAGGAAGCGGCTTATCGACGGCTCGGCGATAAGGGCGGGGGACGCGATAATCGGGGTGGGGAGCACGGGCCTCCACTCGAACGGCTACACCCTCGCGAGGCGTGTCCTTCTCAGGGAACGCAATGTCACCGACAAGGTGGACGAGCTCGGCGAGACCGTGGGGGAGGCGATGCTCCGCCCCACGAGGATCTATGTGAAGCCGACGCTCGAGGCTCTCTCGAAGAGCGAGGTGCACGGGATAGCGCACATCACCGGCGGCGCCTTTGCCAAGCTCACCCGCCTCGTCGCCAAGCGGAATCTCGAGTTCGCCATCGAGAAGCTGCCCAGGATCCCGCTCTTCGCGCTCCTCCAGTCGGAGGGGAGGTTGAGCGACGCGGAGATGTATCGGACCTTCAACATGGGCATAGGCCTCTGCGTGGTCGCCCCGGGCTCGGAGGTCGAGGGCATCGTCTCCTGCTTCAAGAAGCGTCGGATGTACGCGAGCCAGATCGGGACAGTCCGGAGGGGGAGCGGCGTGGTCGTGGGCGGGGTCAGGATAGCCTAGCTGGCACACAGAAGCCCGCTCAGTAGCCAGCCGCCCTCCTGCCGCCTTTCTTCGGCGGGTGCCTCTTGAGGACAGGGGCTACCACGTCTTCCACGAACTCGTCGCAGTCCTCCGAGGCGTCTCCCACGTGGCTCGAGGGGTCCATGAGCGCCCTCAGCTCCTTCCTAGATAGCTTCCCTCGCACGGCCTTACTCTCGGCCAGGCGCCTCTCGAGGGGGTTCGGCTTCCCCTCCATGACGGCGTCCCACGCGACGAACGACTCGACCCTGATCGCCTCGTGGAGCTTCTGCCTGTCCCCTCCCTTCTGGACGAGCTTCATCAGGACCGCCTCGGTCCCGGCGAACGGCCCGAACCTCTCGAGGTTCCTCTTTATCATCGCGGGGTAGACCCGTATCCCCCTCATGAGCCTCTCGTAGATCAGGAGGCACTCGTCTACCGCCAGGAACGCCTCGGGGATGACGACCCTCCTGCTCGCAGAGTCGTCGAGCGTCCTCTCGAGGACCGTGTTGGCCGCGTTCATGAACCCGACCAGCGGGGCCACCGCGACCACCCTCGCGAGCGAGCACATCCTCTCTGCCGCGACCGGGTTCCTCTTGAACGGCATCGCGCTAGAGCCGACCTGGGCCTCCTCGATGGGCTCGGACAGCTCCCCGAAGACCGGCGATTGAAGGACGCGGAGGTCTAGCCCGAACTTCGCGCACGACTGCGCTATCGAGGCGAGCACAGAGAGTACCAACGAGTCCAGCTTCCGGGGATAGGTCTGCGTCGAGACGTCGAACGCCTCGATCCCGAGCTCTGACATGACCCGTTCCTCCAGCTTCCCGACCTTCGCCTTGGTGCCGAGGAGCTTCCTAAAGGAAGCCGACGTGCCCACCGCCCCCTTGATCCCCTTCCCACGGAGGAAGTCCTTCCTCAGGGTCTCGACGAGCCTGACGTCGAAGACGAGGTCCTGGGCGTAGTTCGCGAACCTGTACCCCATCGTGGTCGGCTCCGCGGGCTGGAGGTGGGTCCAGCCCATGCACACGAGGTCCTTGTGCTTGATTATCCTCTTGCGCGCCGCGTCGAGGCACGCGACAAGGCGCTCGAGGATGATGTCCAGGGCCTTTGAAAACAGGAGTGCGTCCGCGTTGTCCTCGATGTCCATCGACGTCGCTCCGAGGTGGAGCTTCCCGCCCGCCTCCCCCGCCTGTCCTGCGAAGACGCGGAGCTCCGCCATGAGGTCGTGCTTTATCGTCTTCTCGATCTCGTGCGCCTTCGCGACGTCGACCCGCTTCTCTCCCGAGTTCTGGAGTATCTTCTGAAGTTCCGCACGGGTGAGCAGGCCGGACTCCGACTGAGCCTTCGCGATGCTAGCCCAGACCTTCCTCCACGCCGCCCTCCTTTGCGTCTCGGAGAAGAGCCTCCGCATCTCCTCGCTTCCGTAGCGCCAGGTGAAGGGCGAGAGGTAGGAGTCGTAGCCGTACGCGCCGTCTCTCAACGGTTGCCCACATGCGATGGCGGGGATTAAGCCTTCGTTTCAGCTTCCGCGGGCTGGCCCCGGGAAAGCTAAAGTAACTCAAGGGGCAAGAAACATCGGGTTGGTCGAGACCGAGATCCTGGGCGAGTCGCTCCCGTTCGAGGAGAGGATCGAGCTCCCCAACTGGGCTCACCGAAGGACCGACCTCGCGGCCTACCGCTCCTTGCTAAAGTCCTCGCTGGGCGACGTCTCGCACTGGGAGCGGATCGCCGACGAGCTCCACTGGTTCAGGCGCTGGGATCGCACGCTAACCCCGGGAGATCATCCTGGCGTCCAGAGGTGGTTCCAGGGAGGGAGAATCAACCTCTCGTACCTCGCGCTCGACAGGCACGTCAAGGGGTGGCGGAGGAACAAGGTCGCACTCATCTGGGAAAGCGAGCCCACCGACGAGAAGGGCATCCCGCGCGAGGTCAGGAAGTTCACCTACCTCGACCTCTGGAAGGAGGTGAACAGGCTCGCGTTAGTACTCAAGAACAACTTTCATCTGAAGAAGGGGGACAGGATCGCCGTCTACCTCCCGATGATACCCGAGGCGATCATCACCCTCCTCGCCGCGGCAAGGCTCGGGGTGACCTTCACCGCGGTGTTCAGCGGCTTTAGCGCCGACGCCCTCGCCACCCGGATCAACGACCTCGGCGCGACGGCCCTCGTGACATCCGATGGCCTCAACAGGAGGGGGAAGACGGTGAACCTGAAGGAGATCGTCGACAAGGCCCTTGAGCGCGCGCCGAATGTGAGGGACGTCATCGTGGTGAACCGGCTCGGAGGCGCGTGCCCGATGAGGGAGGGGCGAGACCACTGGCTGGGGGACCTCCTCGACGGAGTCGGACCCGGGGCCTATGTCGACCCCGAGCCCCTCGAGAGCGACCACCCCCTATACGTCCTGTACACCTCGGGCACCACCGGGAAGCCCAAGGGGATCATCCACGACAACGGCGGGTACGCCGTCCTCCTCCACGCCACCATGAAGTGGGCCTTCGACGTCAACGACGAGGACGTCTACTGGTGCCCCGCCGACATCGGGTGGGTCACGGGACACAGCTACGTCGCATTCGGCCCGCTCATCGAGGGCGCGACGACGGTGGTGTACGAGGGGACCCTGGACTTTCCCAGCCCAGAGCGCTGGTGGCAGGTGATCGAAAGGCACAGCGTCTCCCTGTTCTATACGACCCCCACCGCGACGAGGATGCAGATGAGGCACGGGGAGGACCATGTCCGGAGGCACAGCAGGAGCTCCTTGAGGCTGATAAACAGCGTCGGCGAGCCGATCAACCCCTCAGCATGGAGGTGGCTGTTCGAGGTCGTCGGGGAGAAGCGGTGCCCAGTCGGCTCCACATGGTGGATGACCGAGACCGGCGGGATAATGATAAGCCACCTCCCAGGGCTCGCCCTCATCCCCCTGAAGCCCGGGACAAACGGCCTCCCCATCCCTGGGGTGGACGCAGAGGTCGTCGACGACAAGGGCGAGCCGGTCCCGCTGGGACAGAAAGGCCTCCTCGTGATCCGGAACAAGTGGCCCGGGATGCCCGGCGCCCCCACTGGGATGTGGGGGGACCCCGAGAGGTACGCGAAGACCTACTTCCAGCGCTTCCCGGGGAAGGACTATTTCTTCTGCGGCGACTACGCGGTGAAGGACTCCGATGGCTACATCTGGGTCGCGGGCCGTGCGGACGAGGTGCTCAAGGTCGCCGGGCACAGGATAGGCACCTACGAGCTTGAGTCCTCGATCGTCTCCCACAAGGCCGCCTCCGAGGCAGCTGTCGTCGCCATCCCTGACCAGATCAAAGGTGAGGTGCCCATCGCCTTCGTCGTCCTCAAGCAGGGCTTCGCTCCGAGCGAGCAGCTCAGGGCCGAGGTGAAGTCGTGGGTGAGGGATAACTACGGCCCGATCGCGGAGCCCTCGCAAGTCTTCTTCGTCAGCAAGCTCCCCAAGACCCGTAGCGGGAAGATAATGAGGCGGGTCGTGAAGGCGGTCGCCGAAGGGAGGCCACTCGGAGACATAGCCACCCTAGAGGACGAGGCGTCCGTCGACGAGGTGAGGCAGGCCTACGAGAGCTTGAAAGTCGAATGAGTCTCGAATCTACGAGGCTTAAATAGAGAAGCGAGGGACCGCCAAAAAGTAGGTGCAAGAGCCATGCTCATGATCCCCGGACCTTCGCAGCCGGACCCAGAGGTGCTCGCGGCTCTCTCGCAGCCCGTCCTTCCCCACTACGGCCGCGAATGGAAGGCGATTTACGACGACACCACCTCCGACCTCAAGAAGGTCTTCGCGACGAAGAAGGACGTGCTCCTCGTCCCCGTACCGGGTCAGGTAGCCCTGGAGATGGCCGCGGTGAACCTCGTCGGCCGCGGGGGGACCGGGTTCGTATGCGTCAACGGCGTCTTCTCAGGGATGGTCCCTGAGATAATCAAGAGACTGGGGGGCAGGTCGAAGGTGATCAGGGCTAGCTTGGGGAGGGGAGTTACTCCTGAGCAGGTGAAGGAGTCGCTGGACTCGGTAAGGGACCCTGCCGGGATGCCCCTGTTCATCGTACACACGGAGACCTCGACGGGAGCGGCCTCCGACGCCGCGGAAGTGTTCAAGGTTTGCAAGAAGAGGGGCGTGATCACAGTGCTCGACGCCATCTCGTCCTTCGGAGGGATGGACATCCAAGCCGACGAGTGGGGTGCGGACATGGTCCTGGGGTACGCGAGCAAGGCCCTCGGCGGCGTTTTCGGGGCACAGCCTCTCGCGGTGGGCAAGGCCGTCTGGGATGCTTCGAAGAAGAACAGGGCCCGGATCCACAGCTACTTCCTCGACCTCAACGTATGGAGGGAGTCGATCGAGGAGGACAGCTCCTGGGGACACCCGTATCCGTCGTCAATGCCGACCTCGGTCATAGTCGCGATGAGAAAGGCGGTCGAACTGGTACTGAGGGAGGGGCTCGCCAACCGCTATCGGCGGCACGCGAGCGCCGCTCGCCAGATGAGGGAGGGCTTCACCCGCCTCGGGCTCGAGACATTCACCAACCCGGCCTTCTTCTCGAACACGGTCTCGGTCGCCAGGGTCAACCCTGCATGGGGTTCGAAGGTCAGGACGATGCTCCTGGACAGGCACGACATCATGATCGCCAACGGCCTGGGCCCCCTGAGCGGCAAGGTCATCAGGATAGGCCACATGGGGACCTCCGCCACCCATGAGGCGATCTCAATGACGGTGGACGGTCTCGCCGACGTCCTGAGGTCGGTCCGGGACGTTCCGGCCGCAGCCCCGAGGACCCGCTAATGCGCTTCTCGAAAGGCTTATGTGCTATGGTCTCATAGAACCATGGTTGTATGTCTTCAAGGACCTCGGTTCAGCTCGATAGAGAGACCAAGAAGCTCCTCGACAGGATAAAGGAAGAGAAGAGGGCGAAGACCTACTCCGAGGCGATCCGCATCCTCGCCAAGGAGGCGGCGAAACTGGAGACCAGCGAACTCGGGACACTTCCAAGACTCAGGTCCTTCCGGAGGGACAAGCACGACCGTCTTGATTGACAGCTGGGCGTGGATAGAGTACTGGAAAGGCGGTGAACTTGCCAAGGAGGCGGCCCGGTACATAGATGGTGACGAGGAATCCGTCGTCTCGCCCGTCAACGTCGCTGAGATCTACTTCTGGGTGGCAAGATACTATGATGAGGCGACAGCAGATGAGAAGCTAACGACGGTTGAAAAGAGATGCCATGTCGTCCCACTGGAGAAGGAAATCGCCATCGATGCCGCTAAGATCAACATTAAGGACAAGCTAGCGTTGGCAGACAGTCTGATTCTTGCCACCGCCAGATTCGTCGGCGGAAGAGTCGTCTCCGGGGACTCCGACATGAAACGTCTCGACGACGTAATCTTCCTTGAAAGATCCAGTTCGAGTTCTGTCAAGGGCAAATAGGTCACTACACAAATTGAGAAACTCTGAAGTGTCAGCAGAGAGCGATTAGCTAGAGCACTGGACTGATGTCGAGAGGTCAAGGGTTAGAATCCCTTCAGACCCGAGCGCATCACATCGGGAGGTTTACGGCCTTTCCTTCCTGCATCGACTTTTTCGCCGCTACCGCGACCTCGACGGCCGCCCTCCCATCCCGAGCCGTCACCTTGGGCTCCGTGTCCTTGACGATCGAGTCGATGAACGAGGCGAGCTCCAGCTCGTAAGCTTCCTTGAACCTCTCGGGATACCACCCCGTCAGGCCGTTGGCCTCCGTCGGCCCCGTCACCACCCTAGGGTCGTCGGCGGTCCCCAGCCTCGTCGATACCTGCCCCTTTGTCCCGACGACCTCGACCCTGACGTCGTACCCGTAGGTCGCCATCCTGCTTGCGTCGACCTGCGCCAGGGCCCCGTTCGCGAGCCCAAGGTTCGATATCACAGTGTGCTGGTCGAGCAGGGAGCGCGGCGATCCCTCCGCCATTACCCTGTTCACCTCGGCCCCCGACAGCCATCTCACGACATCGTAGTCGTGGGTGCACGTGTCGAGGAATATCCCGCCGCTGGCCTTCAGATCAGGCCACTTCGCCGGGTCCGGGAGCGGGTCCCTCGTGTTCGACCGGACAAGGACCACTTCTCCGACCTCGCCCTTGTCCACTATCGCCTTGAGCTTGACGTGGACCGGGTCGAACCGCCTCTGGTAGCCTGGCTGGAACTTCGCTGGGGTCTTCTGGCTTGCCCTTAGCACCTGGTCGGCGTCGTGGAGTGTCAGCGCGATAGGCTTCTCGCAGAAGACGTGCTTCCCCCTCTCCAGGGCGGCCTTGACTATCTGGAGCTTCTGAGAGGTGGGGACGCAGACCACGACCGCTTGGACCTCTCTGTTCTCGATGAGCCGCAGGTAGTCGATGAAGACGTTCTCCACGGAGTGCTTGGACGCGACCTCCCTCGCCGCGCTCTCGACGAGGTCGGAGACCGCCACCAGCCGCGCGTCGGGTACCCGCGTCGCGATGTTGTCTGCGTGGATCCTGCCCATCTTTCCGACGCCGATGATCCCGACCCCGACCTTGCCAGCGCTCGCCACGTTCCCGTTCCTGATTGCCATCGCTTAAAACAATTGCCCGGCTCCTGACTTCGATACCAGTCCGCGGGTCCGAATTCCAGACCCCGGATAGACGATTGCACCACAAGCCATTATAAAGCAGCTGAGGCGCAGCAGTCACAGCTACCGGAGAGAGATGAAATTTTGTTGACGGAGCAGGCTAGCCTTCAGGACATCACCGTCCGGACCGACAACGTCTGGAAGGTGTACATGCTCGGTGGAGTCGAATACGCCGCCCTCCGTGGGGTCTCGATCTCGGTAAGGAGGGGCGAGTTCGTTGCGATAGTCGGCCCCTCAGGGAGCGGGAAGAGCACTCTCATGAACCTCCTTGGGACTCTCGACCGCCCTTCAAAGGGCGAGGTCTACCTCGACGGGGTGGCAGTCTCGACCCTCCAGGGCGACGAGCTGGCTTCCCTTAGGAACAAGGTGATAGGCTTCGTCTTCCAGTCATACAACTTGGTACCGTACCTCAGGGTCATAGACAACGTGGTGCTTCCGCTGGTCGCCAGGGGTGCATCTTCCTCCGAGCGGACATCCAAGGCTAACGCTCTCCTTGACTACCTGGGCCTGGGCGACCAGAAGCAGAAGAAGCCGAACCAGCTGAGCGGGGGGCAGCAGCAGAGGGTCGGGATAGCCAGGGCGCTCGTCAACGACCCCTCGATAATCCTCGCCGACGAGCCAACAGGGAACCTCGACACAAAGACCGGACAGGCTGTGATGGAGCTCCTAAGGCAGATCAGCCATGAGAAGAAGGTCACGGTCATAATGGTGACCCACAACCTCGAGATCACCAACTATTGCCACAGGGTCATCTTCGTCCGCGACGGAGTCGTCGAGAAGGAGACCGTCTCGCAATGAAGCGCCTCCATGCCGGCGTGATCGTTCTTCTCTTGGCCTCCTCGCTCATGCCTCTCTCCGCCGAGAGGGCCTACGCCGACGCCATCTCGGTCAACGGCTGGAACTATCTCAGCGACACGTGGGGGACCGCCGCAGCTCCGGTGGAGGTCGGCCCCGGCTCGCAGAACGTAGTCCTCTCGGTGACGGAGCAGCTCTTCTACGCCAACACGGCGACCGGTGTCTCCGCGACATTGACACTCCCCGCGGGCTGGACCAGCACGACCGGAGGGCCGACCGTAGTCTCCTACCTCTCGGGCACTGTCACATCGGGAACGATCGTGACCTTCACCTTCAACCTTGACGTCGCGAGCAACATCCCCGTGGGCGACTACTCCTTCCCAATCACGATCGCCTGGGGCGTCACCCTCAGCGGTAGCGCCGTGAGCCTGATCCAGTACGGGTCGGTCCCCGTCCCGTTGAGAGGGAAGGTCTCCCTCGGCTTCGTCTCTCCCCAGTCCTCGATCGACCCCGGGATAACCAACACGGTCCAGATCAAGGTGACCAACTCCGGGTCCGGTCCCGCGACCGGCCTGACGATCACTGTGAGCCCTGGCGGGGGCGCGAGCGTCACGACCCAGCCGTTCAAGCTCGGTTCGCTGGGCATAAACCAGTCTGTCACCTTCTCGGTGGGGATGATCATCCCCACGTCGCTGGTGAGTTCGTCTCTGACCCTCACGCTTAGTGGCTCCTACACCGACCCGTACGGCAACCCACAGACTGTCTCCCAGAGCCTGGGGATCTTCGTCCAGAACCCAGCCGCCCTCTCACCGCTAGCGATCTCGGTGGTGCCGCCCAGCCTCTCGGCTGGGCAGACGAACGTGATCTCCTTCACCTTATTGAACTCGGGGACGTTCCCGATCACCGACCTCGCCATCACCTTCAGCTCCTCGTCCCAGCAATCGGCCGCTACCGCGACCGGGGCGGTCTCGACTTCGGGCGCGACCCAGGTGACGTTGCTCAGCGGAAGCCTCTTCCAGGCTACGTCCCTGCCCAGCCTCAACACCATCACCCCCCAGGTGCAGCTATTCGTCGGCGACTCGGTGGTCGGCTCGGTCGCGATGACCCTCAGCTTGAGCTACTACCAGGGCACCATCCAGAAGAGCGAGACCAGGACGTTCGGCTTCATCGTCACGCCTGACACATCCGCCTCTTTCTCCCCTCTCTCGATAAAGGTGACACCGGCGACGCTCCTCCAGGGGGCGTACACAAACATGTCAATCGCGATCACAAACACGGCGAAGACCCCAATCGTCGCTCTGAGCGTGACCCCGACCATCACGGCGACAGGAGTGACCATCATCGGCCCCGGGATCTTCCAACAGAACTCTTTGGGTAACGGGGCGACCATGACGATTCCACTGCAGGCGTACGCGCCGCCCACCTCTCCCTCCTCAGGCCAGCTGCAGGTCGCGCTCTCCTACTACGTCAACAACACCTTGAAACAGGAGACCCGGGTCATCGGGGTTCTGTTCAAGGGTAACATAGATCTCGAGCTCACGGGGACGACCGTGACGCCAACGGTCCTCTCGCCCGGGTCCGCGGGCTCAATCACGCTCACAATCACGAACCTAGGGGCGACCGTAGCTGCGGCCGTGACGGCGTCTGCAAAACTGCCTGCTGGCTTCGTCGCGTTTGGGACCACCTCTACGCTTATCGGAGACATGCAGGTGGACGCGCCGACGACCTTCACGGTGAGCATGACGGTCACCAACGGGACCGCAGGAGGCCCGCACCAGATCCCAGTAACTTTCACCTACCTGGACAACCTCAGGACACAGACAACAAAGACGGTCAACGTCAACGTGAACGTCGCCGGCGGCGCCGGCGCGGGAGGCGCATTCGGAGGGAACAGGACCGGAGGCGCCACGCGGACCGGCGTTGGCGCGGGCGGCATCGGCGCAGCCACTAGGACTGGCACGACTCAGAACATCGTGACGAGGTACCTACCCTTCCCCTACCTTGAGATAGTCATCGCAGCCATCGCCCTCGCCGGAGGCTTCTTCGTCGCGCGGATGCGATACAAGCCAAGGGCGAAGAAGGCTTGAAGATCAGGGACACCTTCGCGTTCGGCTCCAAGGGAATACGCGAGAAGAAGGTCCGCGCAGCTCTCACGATACTGATGGTTGTAGTCGGCGTCGCGAGCATCATCGCGCTGGTCTCGCAGACCGCGGGCATCCAGTCCAGCGTAACCGCCTCGCTCCAAAACCTCGGCCCGACCTCGATAATTGTGACTCCCGGGTTTAGCAACGGCCGTGGCTATTCCCTGACCGCGGCCGACGTGGCCTCCATAGGGACGCTGCAAAACGTCCAGTCGGTCACGCCCGTGGTCACCGTCAACGTGAACCTCCAGACAGGCTCCTCGACCACCCAGCTCAGCATCATCGGGATATCGAATCAGGGCCTGCAGAACCTCTTCGGGAACGTCCAGCTCGTCTCCGGCTCAACGTTTCCAGACGCGAACGTGCCGATCGCGCTGGTCGGGAACACCCTCGCCTTCCCCACCTCGGGGACGACCCAGCCGATCACGGTCGGAGAGCCTCTCATCGTCCAGCAGTCCCTCCGCGTCGGCTCCAAGACCCAGACACTGAGCGTCGGGGGCCTCCTACAGCCCTACGGCGCCACCGCCCTGATACCTATCGACTCGTCGATCTTCCTTCCACTCGCAGCTGTCCAGTCGATGTACAACCGACAGTCCTACAGCCTGCTCCTGGTCAAGGCGACCACGGTCGACGCGGTCGCAGGAGTGGCGCAAGAGCTGAGCGACGTCTACGGGAGCAACGCCGGAGTCACCACCACGCAGCAGATCACCGCGACCGTCTCGAGCGTCATTGGCTCGATAAGCCTCCTCTTGGGCGCCATCGCGGGGATTTCCCTCTCGGTGGCCGGGATCGGGATCATGAACATCATGCTCGTCTCCGTCTTCGAGCGGACTCACGAGATCGGGATCATGAAAGCCCTAGGGTTCAGGAACAAGGACGTCCTCCAGCTATTTCTTGTCGAGGCGCTCACCATCGGGCTGGTCGGAGGAATTGTCGGCCTCGGGGTGGGGACCGGGCTGTCGTTCCTTCTCCCTAGCCTATTCTCTTCGTTCGGCTCCCGCGGGGGCGCCGCGGCCTCCGGCTCTACCACCACCTCAGCGGCCGCGAGGGCCGGGGCGGGCGGCGCTCAGATCGCGGTAGGAGGCGGCGGTTTCGGTGGCCCTGGGGGAGGTGGCGGAGGCTTTGGAGGTGGCGGCGGAGGCTTTGGCGGCGCCGGGGCTTCGGGTCCCCCCGCTTACACTCCGGTCGTCTCCCCGGAGCTGATGCTTATTGCGATTGGGATCTCGGCGATCGTGGCCGTGGTCGCTGGCCTATACCCGGCCTGGAAGGCGGCGAGGATGGACCCGATCACCGCACTGAGATACGAGTAACCCGTTCAAGCAGGGATGGAGTCGGAGACCCTCTTCGACTTTGCCCCGTCGAATACCCTGACCGCCTCTTTCACGCTGGCCCCGTCGTGGACTATCGCCCTTATCGCCTTTAGCATCGCCACCGGGTGGTCGTTCTGCCAGATGTTCCTCCCCATGTCGACCCCGGCCGCTCCCTCGCTGATGGCGCCGTGCGCGAGCTCGAACACGTCAGCCTCGGTTGTCATCTTCGGCCCACCGGCTACCACCAGCGGGACGGGACACCCGGCCACCACCTTGGAGAAGCCCTCGCAGTAGTACGTCTTCACGATGTGTGCCCCGAGCTCCGCCGCTATCCTGCACGCGAGCGCCAGATACCTAGCGTCCCTCTTCTCGAGCTCCTTCCCCACGGCAGTGATCGCCACGACCGGCATCCCGTTCTCCTCCCCCTCGTCGACGAGCCTGGAGAGGTTTAGGAGGGTCTGCTTCTCGTGCTTCGTCCCAACGAATATCGAGATGGACACCGCTGTAGCGTTCAGGCGCAGCGCCTCCTTCATCGAGGTGATGAGCCCCTCGTCGCTGAGGTCCTCCTGGAGCATGCTCGTCCCTCCCGAGACCCTGAGCAAGATGGGGACATCCCACGCGGGGTCGATGGAGGTCCGAAGAACTCCGCGAGTAACCGAGACGACGTCGGCGTACTGGACCAGCGGAGCTATGGTCTTCCGGGGGTTCTCGAGCCTGGTGGTGGGACCCATGAAGTACCCGTGGTCGCAGGCTAGCATGACTGAGCGCCCGGTGGCCGGCTTGACCATGCGCGAGAGCCTGTTCTTGAGACCATAGTCCATATGAATCGACCTAGACGACCCGCCGTCGGTATTATCCTTTACGAAATTAGGTTGTGTTCAATCATCGGCTCGTTTCCTCGTTGCCGAGTCTCGGTTTGTGCGCCGAGGCGTAGGGCAGGGCTCGGGGCAGATTTCGACGATTCGAGCGACGCCGGATGATCTGACCATGACGAAAAAGAGATTCTGGAGTTTCACGCCGAGCTGCTTGGATAGAAAGCTGGCGGCCGCGAATCAGACCTTCGGAAGAGAGGATCCTCTTGCGCTACGCTCTGTCGCCCCTGGCGGGACAGGGAAAGAACGTCTCCCTTCCTGATTCCCACTCTCAGGACGATGAAGACGACCATTGCTATACCGACCAAAGCTACGATCCCCGCTGGAAACTCGGGGACCGAAGTGGACGGGACGATGGTGAACATCGTTTGGAACGGGAGGCCGGGTACTCCGGGGATCAGCCAACAAGTTACTACGGTGTATGTCCCTATCTCCAGGGTCGAACCTTCGGACCCAGGAACTGTTGCTGGGGCGGTGCCACTCGCGCACATCGCATTAAGGTCCGTGACCTTTTCCGGCGCGACGAGAGTCCAAGCCACGGTGTTCGGGCCTGAGCATCCCAGCACCGTGGCTCCCGTGCTTCCTGTAGAATCGAAAGAGCCTGGGCCGCCGAAGGGGACCGTACAAAACGCAGTTCCGCCAGCCACGGCGAACAATGCTACCACAGGACAGCCTAAGGCGTACGTGCACGCGTATGTCGCACCTGTAGGCGTGATGACAACCGTGAAGAATTGTTCTATCGTCTCTCCGCTAGAGCTCGTTAGCTGGTTCCGGAGGTCCACCAGTGTACCAGGGGGCCCAGAATTCGGAATCGCAATGACTGCACCGCTGTCAGCATGCGCTGATGGCAAGAGCCCACCAACGAGAAGTGCCGCACAGGATAGGGTTATGAAACCAGGAAGAACAGACCTCCACGTCGTCCCCCGAATCAAGATGCCAGAGTACGCATCGATTGTCGCCGCTAATAGGGGCCGTGAAGCCCAAATCTACGGACATGAATTTGAGATTCTCGCTCGATGGGGCGGCCCTCGGGGCCCGACCAGATGGGGTCTGTTTGGTCGATCCCCGGGGACTCACGCCGAGCATGCGTGGGTCCGGCCAAGCTCAACAGCGCCGCTCGAGACGCCAGTTTAGCAAAGCCTCAAATCAGAGGCCGCCTTTCTTCCGGCGGAGGGCATGGGCATACGCAACCCTCGAGAGCTCGTCAGCTTCGGAGTTCTCCTCCCTCCGGATCCACTTGAACCTGATGTGGGGGAATGTCTTGGCCAGCTCCCTCGCCTTTAGGAACTTGTCGACGTACGCGCCTTTCTTGAATTTCCACACGCCCTCCATCTGGTTGACAACGAGCTTGGAATCGGAGTACACGACGATCTCTTCGTCAGGGTACTCTCTGACCTTTTGCAGGGCCTTCACGAGCCCCTCGTACTCGGCGAAGTTGTTCGTCACGGGCTCCCCGGCGAAGCCGTGCCCGTCGGTGAGCCTCCTCCCGTTCTTGTAGATCGTGAAGCCGTAGGTGCCGATTCCGGGGTTCGGTTCTGCCAAGCCATCAGTGTAGACTTCAATCATCAGTATTATCCTGCAGGAATTTCCAGGTGATTTGAACTTTCGAAGATTACCATATGTCGACGAAGCCAGCCATCCATGATTTCTCCGTCGCGGTAGCCACTCAATTACATTGGCCCCTGGAATATAAGCGCCAATGCAGTTGCATACCAACAAGAGCATCCTTGAAGCGCCGTTCCCGCAGAAATAGCTACAATTCAAGAAAAGCGGCGAAACCCGAGTCCAAACAATGAGAAAATGGGGCGAGGTTGCCCGCCAGGGCGAACCCCTATGTGCAGAGCCAGAGCCCTCCTACTGCTCTGAATCTTCCGCGTCGGTAGACTCTGTCGCATCAGAAGCCACTGGGGCCTCTGAGGCGGCGGTGTTCCCTGAACCGTCGATGACCGCTCCCATCGCATACCGGTTAGAGACCTGGGTCACCTTGATCCTCGCAGTCTGGCCTTGCTTGCCCCCTGCGACAAAGATGACGAAACCGTCGATCTTTGCGATACCGTCGCCGCGCCTGCTTAGGTCGGAGATAGTAACATCGTACTCCTTACCGACTTCGACTGGCTTTGGTTTGAAGGATCTGAACCCTCCTCCGCCGAATCCACTGCGGCCATAGCCGCCACGTTGTCCGAAACTCATCCGTTTTCACTTCCTACCCTAGTTTCCTTCGGTGAGGTCCGCTCTTCGTTCCAAGTAATTAAGTATAATGGTGAGTCGGAGGGATCTTCTTCCTCTCACGCTGGAGCTCGCCGTAGGGCGCGGTCAGAGCAGCGCGGGCAGGAACGAGACCAGGGCTATCGCGGCCTGGAGAGCTATCGCCCTCTTCACCGGCAGCCCTGCCCGCCTTACCAAAAGGATGGCCAGAATGTTCGCGAACGAGGCTATCGGGTCGATGTTGCCCGCGAGCCCTGCCTCGACGGCAATCTTGGGGGCCACGTCTGGAGGGACTTGCGCGAGGCTCAGCACAAGCTGGGTCGCGGGGACGTTGCTCACCACGTTGGACAGCGCCCCCACGAAGAGCGCGGAGAACGGCTGGGTCCCGGATGCGGCAGCGGCCGCAAAGCCGCCCAGCGTCGGACCGAGGAAGACCGACCCCAAGGTTGAGGACGCAACGAACACGTACAGCACGAGAAGGCTCTTGAGGTCGAAGGCGCTGAGCCCCGAGAGAGAGCGGAGATTGAAGACGAACCCGAGCGCGAAGGCCACGCCAAGCCCGACGACGCCAGACATCCCCAGCACGCTCGACAGGAACACCGCCGAGGCGACCAGCGCCAGGTAGGCGGCGGGGAGGACCGACGCAGGCTCAACAGGGTCTCGCTTCTCCCGTCCCGACCTCCGCCCGAGGACATAGAGGAGGGGGAGGGTCACGATCGCCGAGAGGGCGAGAGGGAGCGACGTCCCGGCCACGAACGCCGCCGCCGATATCCCGGTTGTCTGCCATAGCAGGATGTTCTGGGGGTTCCCGAAGGGGGTGAGCGAGCTCGCCAAGTTGACGAAGGTCACCTCGGCGACTAGGAGCGGCGCGACGTCCGCGTTGCGCTCCTTGGAGTATGCCGCGATCACGGGCGTGAGTATCAAGACAACCACGTCGTTGAGTATCAGCGGCGAGAACACGGCCGTGACCGTCACGACCGCGCCGAGTATGCCGACCCGCCCCTCGACTTTTGCGATGATCATCCTCATTGTCGCGTAGCCCCCCATCGACCCGAACTGTGCCGCTATCCCGAAGAGAAGCGCGAGCGAGAGGTAAGTCGCCGGGTCGAAGAGCCGGGAGATCTCCTGCGCGAGCGTCGCGTCGAGAACCACAGAGTGCGCGAACCTGGACCTCCGACTTAGAGATATATAGTCTCGGCACCCCGTCATTGCAGGAGGGTCTCATTGGGCACCGTGTCTCAGGCGAAGACGTTCGGTGGCGTGGGCTCGATTCTCGTCATCCTTACCGCGATACCCGTAGCCGGGGCGGTTCTGGGGATCGTCGGATTCATTCTCATCCTCGTCGCGATAAAGTACATCTCCGAGGCGGTCAGCGACAAGTCGATTTTCAACAACATGCTCATCTCCGTAGTCTCCTCGATCGCAGGCGTCGTCGTCGCAGTCTTCGTCGTGGTGGGTAGCGTGCTCTCGTTCATAGGGCTGGGCAATCTCGCCGGGATGAACTTCGGCCCCCGGTTCAACCCCTCGACGATCCCGGTCGGCGATTGGCTCGGATTCGCACTGTCAATCCTTTC
>Ga0307477_10000758_pt1 | contig 31808 bp, 26 predicted proteins | sample atmos_gasesECM2C_FD_203316 | JGI IMG/M metagenome (GOLD analysis project Ga0307477, IMG submission 203316) | Hardwood forest soil microbial communities from Morgan-Monroe State Forest, Indiana, United States - atmos_gasesECM2C_515 | ecosystem: Environmental > Terrestrial > Soil > Temperate...
CCCGTATGGGCGAGGGGTCAAAGTCCTCTGCCGCCGCCCAATGGACTTGGACCCCTCGCCCATACGGGCTCGAGGGGGAGAGGGGGAGGATGGGGAGAGATCCGCCCACCGCGGCCCGTCCGGAGGGGTCCCGCTGAGGCGTCTACTCGAGCCAGTGGTGCGTGCTCTCCTGCAGGTCCGGGACGAGCTCGCGCTTGCTGCGCAGGGCGCGGACGCAGGTGTTCCAGCGCAGGATGGCGTCGTCGTTGCCGGGCGGGCGGATGGCGGCGGCGCGGTCGTAGTGGTCCATGGCCTCGCGCAGCCACTCGTAGGCGATGTGGCCGGCGCGGGGGCCGCCGCGCTTCAGGTGGGCCTTGGCGCGGCGCTCGCACAGGATGCCGGCATGATAGACGCGGCTGTACTCGTCGCGGATGCGGGCCAGCACGGCCTTGGCCTCGGCGGCGGCGGCTCCCAGGTGCTCCTCGAACTGATCGGAGAGCGCGAGCACCAGCATCACCAGCGCCTCCTGGTGGTCGGGCTCGACGTCGAGGATGTCGCGGCAGATGCTCTCGGCCTCGACCGGCTCGTGCAGCAGGCGGTAGCGATAGGCCTTCTCGAGGGCCGCCGGAACGGCTTCACGCGAGAGCGGCTTGAGCTCGAACATCATCGCCTCCCCTGCTGACGGAGGCTGGCGCGGTCACGGCGTCCCGCCGTCCCTGACCTCTTTCCGGCGGAACACCCGCAGCAGCTTCGCCAACGGATCGTAGAACTGGTCCACCACCCGCTCCTTGAGCGGAATGATCGCATTGTCGGTGATCGTGATCCCTTCCGGGCAGACCCTGGTGCAACACTTGGTGATGTTGCAGTAGCCGATCCCCTGCTCCCCCCGCAAGTCTTCGGTACGGTCCTCGACGTCCAGCGGATGCATCTCGAGGGCCGCCGTGTGCACCATCAGCCGCGGTCCGGCGAACCGCTCGTGCAGCCGGTGCTCGCGCAGCACGTGGCAGACGTCCTGGCAGAGGAAGCATTCGATGCACTTCCTGAACTCCTGCACCCGGTCGACGTCCTCCTGGGCGATCCGCCAGGTGCCGTCCGGCGCGTCCGGCGGCCGCGGCTTGAACGGCTTGATCCGCTGCTTGGCCGCGTAGTTCCAGGAGACGTCGGTCACCAGGTCGCGCAGCGGCGGGAAGGCGCGCATCGGCTCGATGGTCACCGGCCGGTCGAGCGGCAGGTCGGAGAGCCGCGTCATGCACATCAGCCGCGGGTTGCCGTTGACCTCGGCCGAGCACGAGCCGCATTTCCCCGCCTTGCAGTTCCAGCGCACCGCCAGGTCGTTGGCCGACTCCGCCTGGATCTGGTGCACGGCATCGAGGACCACCATGCCGGTGGTGACCTCGGTCGAGTAGTCGCGCAGCTCGCCGCCCTGGGCATCGCCGCGCCAGATCCTGAAGACCGCCCGCGCCATCACTGCATCTCCTCGATGACGCGGCGCTGCTCGGCGCTCGTCGGCACCAGCGGCACACGCGTCACCGTCATCTCGCCATCGGCGCCCCGGCGGATGGCGACGTTGACCTTGCCCAGGGCCTCGTCCTTGCCGGGGTAGTCGTCGCGGAACTGCGCCCCGCGGCTCTCCCGGCGCTCGAGGGCGGCGCGGGTCACCGCCGCCGCGACGGTCAGCAAGTTGTGCAGGTCGAGCGCGGTGTGCCAGCCGGGGTTGTACTCGCGGTTGCCGCCGACCGCCACCGCCGCCGCCTGCCGCTCGAGCTCGCCGATCTGCGCCAGGGCGCTTTCCATCTCCTCCTGCCGGCGGACGATGCCCACCTGGGCCTGCATCAGCACCTGAAGGCGGCGCTGGATCTGGTACGGCCCGACCTCCGCGCCGGCCGCCGGGGGCGCGCCGGCCACCGTGGCCGCCGCGGGCGCCGCGGGCGCCTGGCGGTCGAGGGGGGCGTAGAGAGCGATCACCGCGGCGTCGATCTGCGCCGGGTCGGGCGCCTCCTGGCCGTGCTCGCGGGCGAAGCGGGCCGCGAACTCGCCGGCGCGCTTGCCGAACACCAGCAGGTCCGACAGCGAGTTGCCGCCGAGGCGGTTGGCGCCGTGCAGGCCGGCGGCGCACTCGCCGGCGGCGAACAACCCCGGCACGGTGGACATCTGGCTCTCGGCGTCCACGCGCACGCCGCCCATCATGTAGTGAGTGGTCGGCCCGATCTCCATCGGCTCGCGGGTGATGTCGATGCCCGCCAGCTCCTTGAACTGGTGATACATGCTCGGCAGCTTCTTGCGGATGTGCTCGGCGGCATGCGGCATGCGGCTGGCGATCCAGGAGATGTCGAGCAGCACGCCGCCGTGCTCGCTGCCGCGCCCTTCCTTGATCTCGCGCACGATGCAGCGAGCCACGTGGTCGCGGGTCAGCAGCTCGGGCGGCCGGCGCGCCGTCTTGTCGCCCTGGCAGTAGCGCCAGCCCTCCTCCTCGTTGTCGGCGGTCTGGCTCTTGTAGAGGTCCGGGACGTCGTCGAACATGAAGCGCCGTCCGAGGCGGTTGCGCAGCACGCCGCCCTCGCCGCGCACGCCCTCGGTCACCAGGATGCCGCGCACGCTCGGCGGCCACACCATGCCGGTGGGGTGGAACTGCACGAACTCCATGTCGATCAGCTCGGCGCCCGCGTCGTAGGCCAGGGTCAGGCCGTCGCCGGTGTACTCCCAGCTGTTGCTGGTGATCTCGAAAGCGCGCCCGATGCCGCCGGTCGCCAGCACCACGGCCGCCGCCCGGAAGACCAGCGCCCGGCCGCGCTCGCGGTCGTAGCCCACCGCCCCGACCACCCGCCCGCCGGCCGCCAGCAGGGCGGTCATCGTGCACTCCATGTGAAAGTCGATCCCGCGGTGGATGCCGTGGTCCTGCAGGGTGCGGATCATCTCGAGGCCGGTGCGGTCGCCGACGTGCGCCAGCCGCGGATAACGGTGGCCGCCGAAGTTGCGTTGCAGGATGCGGCCGTCGGCGGTGCGATCGAACAGCGCCCCCCAGGCCTCGAGCTCGCGCACCCGGTCGGGGGCCTCGCGGGCGTGGAGCTCGGCCATGCGCGGGTTGTTGAGGTACTGGCCGCCGCGCATGGTGTCGGCGAAGTGGACCTGCCAGCTGTCGCGGTCGTCGACGTTGGCGAGCGCCGCCGCGACGCCGCCTTCCGCCATCACCGTGTGCGCCTTGCCGAGCAACGATTTCGAGACCACCGCCACCTTGACGCCGGCGGCCGACGCCTCGATGGCGGCGCGCAGCCCGGCGCCGCCGGCGCCGATCACCAGCACGTCGCAGTCGACGCCCCGGTGCTCAGCGCTCTCGGCGCTCAGAAGATCCTCCAGTCGGTCCAGATCCCCATCGCGCAGAGCCGGACGTAGAGGTCGGCGAAGGCCACCGTGAACAGGCTCGACCAGGCCCAGTTCATGTGCCGGCGGTTGAAGCAGCCGGCGCACTGGTAGGCGCGCAGCGACAGCTTCGAGGCCGAGAGCCGGTCGCGGAAGCCGCCCACCAGGTGGCGCAGCGAGTGGCAGCCCAGCGAGTAGCCGGACAGCAGCGTCACGTTGGCCGCCAGCACCAGCGTGCCGACGCCGAGCCCGAAGTGGACGCTGCCGGTCGCCGGATCGGCGAACCACAGCGCATCCCAGACGTCGTGCCAGAGGATGACCAGGAGGATCAGCGACTGGTAGAGGAAGTAGCGGTGGACGTTCTGCAGGATCAGCGGGAAGGAGCGCTCGCCGAGGTAGCGCTTCCGCGGCTCGCCCACCGTGCATGCCGGCGGGTCGGCCCAGAACGCCTTGTAGTAGGCGCCGCGGTAGTAGTAGCAGGTGAAGCGGAAGCCGGCCGGCATCCCGAGGATGAGCAGCGCCGGCGAGAACGGCAGCCAACCGGGCCACCAGCCGGGCCGGGGCCCGAACCAGGCGTGCGGCGAGCTGCCGACCAGCTCGGGCGAGTAGAACGGGGAGAGATACGGCCCCCAGGTGTAGTTCTTGCCCTGGAACGCCGCCCAGGTGGCGTAGACGAGGAACGCGGACAGCGCGAGGAAGATCGCCAGAGGCTGCGCCCACCAAGCATCCTGCCGCGAGGTGGCGCCGAACGCTCGCTTCTGGAGCGCCTCTGCGTAACCCATGACCTGGTGTCCCTCCTGACCGGCTGCCCCTGCCGCCGATGGTCGAGTCCGCCTCGAGTGGTGCCTTGCGCGGGGCATGGCGCGGCGGAGCGTCCGGGCCGCCGTGTCGGTGGCGCGCTCGTATTCAAGCCCGAAGCCGGGGCGGCTGTCAAACAGCCCGGGGCGCCGGGGGGCGCCGGTAGTGTCCTGGTTCGATACGCCTTGCCTCCGTCGCGCCGTTTGGGCGAGGGCCCAAGCCTGGAGGGCGACGGCGTAGGACTGCGGACCCTCGCCCAAACGGCGCGAGGGAGGCAAGGCGAATCGAACCAGGACACTACCGGCCTGGGCGGGCGGCCTCAGCCGGGGGGAGCGAGGCCGCCGGCGGCGGGGCCCTCGCGCAGCAGCGCCTCCCTGGCGGCGTGGCGCAGCCGCTTGAGGAGAGCCTCTTCGCGGAGCGCGTCGCCCCAGCTCTCGACCTGCCGCCACCAGGCGAGCTCGACCGGCAGGCGCGAGCGGGTGTACCGGGAGGCCTGCCCGGCGCGGTGCTCGGCGAGGCGCCGCTCCAGGTCCTTGGCGGCGCCCGCGTAGAGCGAGCCGTCGCGGCAGCGCAGCAGGTAGACGTAGGGCACGGCTGATTCTACAGCCTGCGCCGCTGCCTTCCTCCCCTATAATCAAAGCAAGCAACCAAGCGCCGGTCGCCTGCCGAAGAGGCTTCCAGGGAGGGCCAGTGTCCCGCACGGTTACCTCGCATGCCACCCGCCGGCCAGCCGCGGAGCCGCTCCCGGCGCGCGTCCCGCGGCGGCTCCCAGCGCTGCCCGCGAGGCCGCTCCCGGCGCTCCTCCCGCTGCTCGCGATGCTCGCGATGCATGCTGCAGGGGAGCCGGCCGCCGGCGCTGCCGGGCCCGCCGCCGGCACGGCCGGCGAGCGGCCGCCGTCGCGGCTGCGCCTCGTGCGCCCGCTGGGACCGCTGGTGCCGGGGCAGCAGGCGCCTCTCGGCATCGAGACGGTCGGCGAGCGCGGCCAGCTGCTGGCGGCGCAGCATCCGGTCGCGGTGTCGCTCTCGGGAGCCGCGGGCCTGACGGCGACGACGCGGGTGGACCTGCCCGCCGGCGCCTCGCGGGCCGCCGTGCCGCTAACCGCCGCGAAGCCCGGGCTGTGGCAGATCGAGGCCCGCGCCCAGGGCCTGTACTCGGCGTCGACGGTGGTGGTCTGCGTCGCGCCGGCGGTGCTGGCGCGCCACCAGGCCCTCGCCGCCGCGCCGCCGCGGCGGCCCGCTGCCGCCAGCACGGCGCCGGCGCCGCCCGCGAGGAACCTGATGATGGCGCCGGCGTCGCGACATGCGACGGTGCCGCCACCGGCTCGCGCCAGGGCGCCCGCATCCACGCCGGCATCGGCGCCGGCCGCGGCACTCGGCATGGCTCCGCCACCGCCGCCGCTGCCACAGGCCGCCATGCCGCCGGCGGCCGCGCCTGCCGCCGGGGCGGCGGCCGCCGGACCGGGCGCCCATCTCGAGGAGGAGCGGCTCCGCGCCTTGGCGGTTGCCCGACCCATGCCGCCGCCGACGGCCCGGCCGAACGCCGCCGCCGCCCCGCCGGGCAGGAGTCGCACCGGCGCGGCCGCGGCCTTCACGACGCGCGTCGCGGCGCCGGCAGGCCCCGCGGGAGCCGGCGCCGGAGCTCCCGCAGGAGCCACCGCAGGAGCCACCGCAGGAGCCGCCGCAGGGGTCCTCGGAGCAGCCAGCTCCGCGCCCTCTCCCGGCCCCGGCGCCGGAGCCGCCGGCAGCGCGGCCAGCGGGGTGCGGCTGATCCCCGAGCACCTGGAGCGCTACCGCGGCACGCAGGGCTGGGAGAGCGTCTCCATCGACGCCTACTGGTACGAGAAGGGCAACCCTTCCGCGGCGCCGCGCGAGCTCGACATGGCCCTGGTCGCCGATCAGGGCGACCTGCGCATCGCTCCGGTCAGGCTGAACATCCTGCCCGGCGACTTCATGAGCAAGCAGCCCGCCGTCGTCACCGCCGTGGCGGCCGCGAAAGCGTCGCTGCAGGCCCTGTATCCGGGCGGCCAGTCGAACACCGTCGACATCAGCTTCCTGGCCGCGCCGGCGACCCAGCTCTCGTTCTCGAGCGGACCGCAGGTGATCCGGGGCTTCGGCGTCGTCTCGTCGGAGGTCTACGTGCGCCTGCTCGACGCCGCCGGCTTGCCGGCGGTCGCCGACCGGCCGATCCAGGTCAACCTGCAGCTGACCGGACCGATGGGCTCGCCGCTGGTGTCGCCGGCGGTGATCCCCACCGGCGAGATCGAGACCCGCGCGCCGCTCGAGCTGGCGCGCTTCGGCGCCTACACCGTCGTCGCCTCGGCCGCCAACCTCGCCGACGCTCCCCCGCTCTCGATCCAGGTCGCGTTCGACTGGCTGCTGCTGCTGGCGACGCTGCTCGGCGGCGTGCTGGGCAGCCTGACCCGCGTGCTCTACCGGGGCCAGGGCGCCGAGGAGGCTCCCCGCCGCCTGCTGCGCGTGCTGCTGCTGGGCAGCCTGGCGGCGCTCCTGGTCGTCCTGCTCTCGGCCTTCCACCTGCTGTCGCTGCTCGCCGGCGCGCTGCCGCAGGGCTGGTCCGACGCCCTGGCCAAGGTGCCGCTCGGCAGCCTGACCGGCGTCTTCCTGCTCGGCTTCCTCGCCGGCCTGCTCTTCGACCGCGTGTTCGGGAGCCTGGTCAGCCCCTCGCCCTCGCCAGCAGTCGCGAAGACCGTTCCGGCCGAGGGAGGCGGCAGCGCCAAGCCACCGCCGCCGCCGCCAGCAGCCGAGACGTGAGCCGGTCTCGGCGCCGGAGTGGAGGGCTCTCTCAGGGCCGCGGGCTCTCGCTCCCCGCCGCAGCGGCGCGTCCGGTTCGTCCCGTCACCACGCTGATCGCCCCGTTGTTCTCGAGGATCGCCGAGCGGACCTCCTCGACGCAGGTGCAGCCGGCCTGGCGCAGCGCCGCCTGCAGCTCGTGGTGGGTCAGCTTGGCCCCGGCCATGACCTCCTCGAAGAGCTTGCCGTCGTGGATCAACACCTGCGGCCGCCCCTCGACGACGGCCTCCAGCCGCTTGCTGCGGTAGGTGGCGAGGCCGACCAGGTAGTTGAGGCCGACCAGCGTGGTGGCCGAGATCAGCCCGCCCACGAGGGAGTTGTCGCCGGCGTTCATCGAATTCTGCACGGCGTTCGACAGCACCAGCAGCAGCACCAGGTCGAAAGGCGCCAGCTGTCCGACCTGGCGCTTGCCGGTGAGCCGCAGCAGCGCCAGCAGGAACCCGTAGACGACGACCCCGCGGACGATCAGCTCCCACCAGGGCACCGCGATGTTCCACATGGCGATGGCTATCCTGCCGCGCCTGCCGCGCCCGCCGTGCCCGCCGTTCCCGCCATCTCCAGACCCGCGAACGGCAGGTCGCGCAGCAGCGCCTCGAGACTCGCCAGCGCCTGCGCGGGCGTCAGCGCCGCGGCCGGCAGATAGGCGACGAGCCAGGCGCGCCGCGTGTCGTCCTGCACCTTGATGCGCTGGCTGTCCGTGATCGGCGTGCTGAAGGGACCCTCGGCGTCGGCGAGCAAGGGCTTGCCCTCGAGGTGGAAGGGTCCGCGCAGCGACGCGAAGGCTTCGCCGGGCCTGCCGGCGCGCAGGCTGACCGGCGGCGCGAAGCTGCCCTCGGCGGCGACGCTGCACGGCACCGCGAGGTCGATCGACAGGCAGTTGTTGAGGTCCACCAGCGGCTGGATGGCCGGCAGCTCCTCTCCCTTCAGCACCCGCCGCAGCAGCGCCTCCGACGAGGGCCGGTAGCGTGTCGGATCACAGCCGGCGGCGCGGAAGAGCGCGCGCACGGCCGCCACCGTCGCATCCTCCGGCAGCCGCGCCAGCTCGAACCGTGACCGGGCCCTGGCCGCCGACCGCCGGCGCAGCTCGGCGAGGTCCGCCGCCGCCGGCGCCGTGGCCTGAAGGCCAGCCGCCAGCTCCAGGCGCGCCCAGAGCAGCGCCCAGCCCGCCAGCTCGAGGACCACCGGGAAAGGCGACGGGTCGGGTATCGCGACGAGCATCGGGACCCCCGGGGGAATGCCGCCAGGCCAAGGCGGCGTACAGGCGTACAACGTCCGGCGAGGCCTGCAGGCGGAGCCGCGCCGGCGCGATCTTCTCATAGCGGCCTCATCGCCGTCTTGCCCTGGTGCCCACTAGCCGCGGGGCCGACGCCGCGCCGCTGGCGCCGGCTGCTCTTTATACTGTCTGCTGTATGCCGTCGAGGCCGCCGCGACCGCCGCCGCCCGCGCGGCGCCGTGCCCGCCGCGACCGCCTCGAGCCCGGGCCGCCGCCCGGGCGGCAGCCCGTCCGCGACAGGGTGAGCGAGGTCCGCGCTTACTACCGGCGCATCGCTCCTTACCTCGACCTCGAGCTCGCCGACCGCGGCGACCGCGGATTCTGGGAGTGGGCGGCGAGCGAGCCGGCCGGCTGCCGGGTCCTCGAGCTGGGGGCCGGCACCGGGCGGGCGACCCGCTTCCTGGCCCGCGGCGCCGCCAGGGTCTTCGCCTGCGACCTCTCCCCCGAGCTGATCGCCATCGCCAGGGAGCGCCTGGGGGGCTTGAAGAACGTCCGCCTGTTCGTCGCCGACATGCGGCGCCTGTGCCTCGCCGCACGCTTCGACCTGGTCGTCGCGGTGGACGACCCGTTCGCCCACCTGCTGCTCGACGGCGAGCGTGACCGTGCCCTGCGCGCCGCGGCAACGCACCTGGCGCCGGGGGGGCGCCTGGTCCTCGACGCGGCCTGGTTCTCGCCGCACCGGCGGGAGCTGGCGAGCCGGCCGGAAGGGCTGGTGAGCGAGCGCTTTCGCGGCGGCGGCGCCGGCCAGCTGCGGGTGCGCGAGGAGGTGCGCTGCGACGCCGGCCGCATCTGTCAGAGCCGCATCGAGTACCGCCGCGGCGACGAGCCGCCGGTCGCGGCCAGCTTCCGCTCGCGCCTCTGGTCGCTTGCCGAGGTCGGCCGCCGCTGCCGCGCCGCCGGCCTCGAAGTGGTCTCGCTGTGGGGCGGTTACGACCGGCGTCCCTTCCAGCGCCTGAGCTCGTCGCGTCTCATCGTCGAGGCCCGCCCGCGGCTGGACCGCCGGCAGCGAGCGCGCTGAGCGGGTCGTCCTCCGCGAGCGGGTCGCCTCCTGCCGCGGCCTGGCCGCCGAGTCCCGCCGCACGCAGCAGGCAGTCGAGATCGGCCGGAAGGGGCGCGCACAGTGCCAGCGCCTGCCCGGTCACCGGGTGCCGCAGGCCGAGGCGCCACGCGTGCAGCGCCTGGCGCGGGAAGTCGCGGCAGAGCGCGGCGAGCGCCGGATCGGCGATGCCGCGGTGGCGCGGCTCGCCGTACAGCGGATCGCCGACGATCGGCAGCCCGAGAGCCGCAAGATGCACGCGGATCTGGTGGGTGCGCCCGGTGACCAGGCGGCAGCGCAGGAGCGACAGCCAGCCGGCGCGCCCGCCGTCGTCCCTGCTGCCGGGGCAGCTCTCGGCCAGCAGCTCGTAGAGCGTGGCGGCGCTTCGCCCCTCGGTGCGCGAGGCGGCCACCCGCCGCCGGTCGAGCGGATCGCGCAGCAGCTTGAGCTCGATGCGCCCCCTGGCCAGCGGCGGCCTGCCGTACACCACCGCCAGGTAGTCCTTCTGCAGCGCCCGCGCCTTGATGGCCCGCGCCAGGCCGGTATGGGCGGCGCGGCTCTTGGCGACCAGCAGCACGCCGGAGGTGTCGCGGTCGAGCCGGTGGACCAGGCCGGGGCCCACGGCTGGCGGCCCGGCCCCCGCGAGAGCTTCCGGACCGGAGACGGTCGCGCCCTCGGCGCCCTCAGCGCCCTCGCCGCCCTGCGCCAGGTGCCAGGCCAGGGCGTTGACCAGCGTGCCGTCGCGATGGCGGCCGGTCGGATGGACCACCAGGCCGGCCGGCTTGTCGAGCGCCAGCAGGTGCTCGTCCTCGAAGAGGATCGCCAGCGGCAGGCGCTGGGCCGCGACCGGCCGCGTGCGGCGGCGCGACGGCGGCGGCCCCGGCAGCTCCACCGCCAGCTCGTCACCCGCGGCCAGGCGGCCCGCCGGCCGGCGGATCACGGCGCCGTTCACCCGCACTCGTCCGGCGCCGATCCAGTCTTGCAGCCGGCTGCGCGAGAGCCCCGGCAGGCCCGCGAAGTGGCGCACCAAGGCGTGGTCCAGGCGCCCGCCCGCGTCGCCGCGGTCCGCCTGCCAGCGACACCGGCCATCGGCGGGCATTGCGCCGATCGCGGCGCCGGCGGCGGCGGATGCCGCGAGCTTCGCGGCCGTCACAGCCAGCCCTTGCCGCGGGCAATGCGCGCGGCCTCGACGCGGTTGGCGGCGCCGAGCTTGCCGATGGCTTCGGAGAGATAGTTGCGCACCGTTCCCTCGGAGAGATGCAGCTCGGCCGCCACGCCGGCGGTCGACATGCCCTCGCCGGCCAGGCGCAGCACCTGCCGCTCGCGCTCGGTGAGCGGATCGAGCTCGTCCCAGGCGGCCGTCGCCAGCTCCGGATCGATGGCGCGCAAGCCGGCGTGCACACGGCGCACCGCGTCCGCGAGCCGCTCGGCGGGCGAGTCCTTGAGCAGGTAGCCGGCGGCTCCCGCCGCCAGCGCCCGCTGCAGGAAGCCGCTGCGCGCGAAGGTGGTGACGATGACCACCCGCGCCGGGTTGGCGCGGCGCCGCAGCTCGGCCGCGAGGTCAAGGCCGCCCATGCCCGGCATCTCGATGTCGGTCAGCACCACGTCGGGAGAGGTCTCCGCCGCCAGCCGCAACGCCTCGCCGCCGTCGCGGGCGCGCGCCACCACCTCGATGTCGGGCTCGAGCTCGAGCAGCGCCGCCAGAGCGCCCAGCACCATCGACTGGTCCTCCGCCAGCAGCACCCGGATCATCGGCCCTGCCGCCAGGAGTCCGCGGCCAGGGCGGCGCCGGCGGTGACCACCGGCCCCGTGGACGCGCCTGCCGCCGCACCGGACGTCGCCGCCACCCCGATGCCCTCGGACCGGATCTCGGCGCGAACCGGCACGGTGACGAGCAGGCGGGTACCGTGCCCGGCCTCGCCGGCCGCCGGCCCCGATTGGATCTCGAGCTGGCCGCCCAGCCCGGCCAGGCGCTCGCGCATGGCGCGCAGGCCGGTGCCGGTCCCCCCTTCGTCGCGCGCGCCGCCGCGGCCGTCGTCGGCGACTTCGAGAACGAAGGCATCCCCGCGCCGCTCGAGCGTGATGCGGCAGGCGGCGGCGCCCGCGTGGCGGATGACGTTGGTCACCGCCTCGCGCACCGCCAGCGCCAGCGCCGCCTCGGCATCGGCGGGCAGCGTCACGGGCAGCGTGAAGTACTCCGGCCGCACCCCGGCCGCCTCGAGGGCCAGCCGCGCGCGCGCCAGCTCCGCCGGCAACCCCTCCGAGCGATAGCCGGCGACGGCGCTCCGCACCTCGCGCAGCGCGTCCCTGCTCACTCTCTCGACCTCGCGGATCTCGGCCGCCGCGCGCTCCGGCGAGATCGCCAGCAGCTTGCCGGCGAGCTCGGCCTTGAGCGCGATCACCGACAGCGTGTGCCCGAGCAGGTCGTGAAGGTCGCGGGCGATGCGCTCGCGCTCGGCGATGCGCACCAGCTGCTGCACCTGCGCCTGCGACGCCTTCAGCCGCGCGCCGGTCCGCCCGAGCTCGCTGAAGTGGACGTTGACGCCCCCCACGACCAGCGAGAAGACCGCCGCCGTGATCCAGAAGCTCGGCGCCAGCCTCAGCGCCCAGGCCTCGATCCCGGCCAGCGCGATCATCCCGGCGATGATGCCCATGGCGCGGCGCGGCGGCGTCAAGCGGCCGGCGAAGGCGCTGGCGTAGACCACGAACACCGAGGAGCTGGCGTTCCAGGGGGCGAATCCGACGCCCAGCGCGAGGATCGCCGCCGTCACCAGCAGCAGCCGCCCGCCCTCCACCCAGTAGCCGACGAAGTAGAGCACCAGGAACACGGCCATCGCGCCCAGCGTCATCGCCCATTCCAGCGCCGACGTGCGCCGGTTCAGGGGCTCGTAGAGGAAGATGGGGAGATAGATGAGCCAGGCGTAGGGCGTCCAGGCCACGTGGGGGTTGCGGGGGAGCAGTCGCATGACTCTGGATCTCGGCTCGCTCTCGCCTCACGCAAGCGGCCTCCCGGCCGATCGAACCGAGAGGGCCATTAGACTACAGCGCCGCTGCTATCCGTACGTTCGTCCTTCGTCGCGCAGGTAGCCGAGACGCGCCAGCAGCACCATGACGGCGGTGAATCCCGCCAGGTAGAGCAGACTCCAGGCGGCTGGCTCGTGGTTCCCCGCCCCGATCACGCCGAGCGCCAGCTGCGCGTAGTGGTAGGCCGGCAGGCCGTGCGCGATCTGGCGCATGAAGGCCGGCAGCATCGGGTAGGGAATCCACAGCCCCGACGCGAAGGCCATCGGCAGCGACAGCAGGTTGCACAGCATGGGCGCCGAGTTGGGACCCGCCCAATACCCGATGGCCAGGCCCATCGCCGCGAACGGCAGCGCCCCGGGCACCAGCACCGCCAGCAGCTCGGCGAACGCCGCGGCCGGCATCCGCACGTGGCCCGGCCCGAGCGCGAGAGCGAACAGGACGGCGATCACGCCGATCCCGAACAGCAGGCTCATCGCCAGCTTGCCGGCCAGCAACGCCAGCGGCGGCATGGGCGTGGCGCGCTTGAGCAGCAGCCATCCCTGGCCCCGCTCCGCGGCGATGCCGACGCCGAAACCGAAGAGCGAGACGTTCATCACTCCGAAAGCCCCGTAGGTGGCGAGCAGGTACGCCGCCATGCTGAGGCCCTGGTAGGGGCCATAGCGCATCGCCACCCCGAACAACAGGTAGAACATGACCGGGAACGCGAACATCGGCAGCACGAAGCCTGGGAGCCGCATCACCTTGAGCGCCTCCGCCTTCGCCTCCAGCCAGAAGATCCGGCCCAGGTTCCGCCGCGGCGCCGTCACCGTGACCGTCGTCGCCGCCGTCGCCGAGGATGGGCTCGCATTCGTCGCCAGCGTATTCATGCCGCCTCCTTGCCGGTGCTCTGCCGGCTGCCGGTCGTGGTCGTGTGCGGGGCCGGCGCCGCGGCCGGCGCGCCGCCGCCGGCCGGCGCCAGCCCGCAGGTCAGCGCCAGGAATGCCTCCTCGAGGCCGGCGCCGCGCACCTCGAGGCCGGAGAGCGCCGGGTCCGCGGCGAGCAGCGCCGCCACCAGCTGCTCCGGCTCGGCGGCGAACAGCTCGACCAGCTCGCCGTCGCGGCGCACGGCGCGCACCCCGGGCAGGCGCTCGAGCTCCGGCACCCCGAGGGAGGTCCGGCAGCGCACCGTGCGCCCCACCACCCGCGCCTTGATCTGGCCGGGGCTCCCCTCGGCCAGCACGTGGCCGCGGTCGAGCAGCACGATGCGGTCCGCGAGGAAGTCGGCCTCCTCGAGGTTGTGGGTGGTCAGCAGCACCGTGCCGCCGGCCCGCTTGCGCGCCCCGATCCGCTCCCACAACGAGCGGCGGCTCTCGACGTCGAGGCCGGCGCTGGGCTCGTCGAGGAACAGCAGGTCGGGATCGCCGCACAGCGCCAGCGCGAACAGCACCCGCTGCCGCTGCCCGCCGGACAGCTTGCCGAACAGGCGCCCCTCGAGACCCCCCAGGCCGGCCGCCTCCACCACCTCCGCCATCGGCAGTGGATGCGGGTAGTAGCTCGAGAACAGCTCGATGTGCTCGCGCACCTTGAGCGTTTCGGGCACCTTCGACACCTGCAGCATCGCCCCCACCCGCATCCGCGCCTCGATCCGCCCAGGTTCCATGCCGAACAGCCGCGCCGACCCCGCGTCCGGCCGGATCAGCCCCATCAACAGCCGCACCGTCGTGGTCTTGCCCGCGCCGTTGGGCCCCAGCAGCGCCACCACCTCGCCCGCCCGCATCTCGAAGTCGAGCTCCGAGACCGCCTTCACCTTGCCGAAGCTCTTGCTGGCCCATTCGAGCTCCGCGACGACGCTGCGGTCGCCGCCGGCGTGCCCCCGGCCGTCATCGCCGCCGCGCTCGCGAAATCCACCGTGTTCTCTGCCATCGCCGCCCTTGTCCCTCATGCTCATCGGCTCCTCCCGCGGGTTCGCCCCGCTCGAACTGGAGCCAGTCTCGCAGTCCAGGCACACGGGCATCAGGGTCAGGCGTCACCAGTTCGGCCTGACAGATGTCACCAGCGACCGCCGGGCAGCGGCGGCAGGAGAGAACGAGCCGTGGGAGAACGGCCCGCGACACAGATGGACGGACCGCTGATCTACGAGTTATCGATCTTGCGATCGTGACGCCGCCGGCGCGGGGCCAGGGCGTCGGCACCCGCGACACCCACGGCGCCGGCGCCCTCGGCGGCCACCCCTGCGAGCTCGCCCCGCAGGACCGTCACCGCCTGGCCGCCGAGGTGGACGCGGTCGCCGGCGAGCTCCACCCGCACCCGGCCGCCGCGGGGCGAGGCCTGGTAGGCGAGGAGCGGGTTCTTGCCGAGGCGGCCGCACCAGTAGGGGCCGAGGCAGCTGTGGGCGGAGCCGGTGACCGGGTCTTCGTCGATGCCGCTGGCGGGGGCGAAGAAGCGGGAGACGACGTCGTAGCCCGGGGTCGCGGCGCGGGCGGTGACCAGGATGCCGCGGTAGGGCAGGGCGCCGAGGCGCCTGATGTCCGGGGCGAGCGCGCGCACGGCGGCTTCGTCCACGAGCTCGACCACCAGGTCGAAGCGGTTGGCACCGACCCAGACCGGCGGCGCCCCCAGCATCTCCGCCAGGCGCGGCGGCGGCTCGGCCAGGGCGCTCGCCGGCTCGGCCGGGAAGTCGAGCTCGATCCACTCGCCGTCCCGCGCGGCGCCCAGCACGCCCGAGAGGGTGTGGAAGCGAATCGGCTCCCCCGCCGCCACGAGGCCGACCTCCCACAGCAGGTGCGCCGAGGCCAGGGTCGCATGGCCGCACAGCTCGACCTCGACCGTCGGCGTGAACCAGCGCAGGTCGAAGCCGGAGCCGTCGCGGCGGCGCACCAGGAAGGCCGTCTCCGCCACGTTCATCTCCGCCGCCACGGCCTGCATCCAGTCGGCCGCGGGAAAAGCAGGCAGCGGCAGCGGGCAGACCCCCGCCGGGTTGCCGGCGAACGGCCGGTCGGTGAAGGCATCGACCTGATAGATCGCGAGTCCCAAGGCATTTCCCTCCGGAGCTGGAAGCATAACCGAGCGGCGCCTACGGCGAAGCGTGGCGGACCCCGATCCGCGGCCATCGAGAGGGCCTGCCTGGCCGCCATGAGGCGGGGTTGGTATCGTCGCTGGCGTGAATGCCCTGCACCTGGCGTGGGGTCTTGGCCTCGCGCTCCTGCTCGGCCAGGCGGCTGCCTGGTGCCTGGCGCGCTGCCTGTCGGTCGCGCTGCCCTGGCGGATCCAGGCTCTCGGGGCGTGCGCGCCGCTCGCGCTCCTCCTGCCGCTCCTCGCCGGGCATCGCCTGCTCGCGCCGACCGATGCGCCCATCCCCGCCAACCTGCCCGACGCTCCGCGGGTGGAGCAGCCCGACGTGGCCCACGGCGTCTTCAACGATGCGATCCTGCAGCTCCTGCCGTGGGAGGCCGAGGTGCGGCGCGGCTTCGCGGAAGGGCATCTGCCGCTCTGGTCGGACCTCCTGGACGGCGGCAGCTCGCCGTGGATCAACCCGCAGGCCGCCGTCCTCTCGCCGATCGCGATGCTCGGCCGCTTGCTCCCGCTCGAGCACTTCCTGCTCGGCATGCTGGCGGTCAAGATCCTGCTCGCCTTCGAGGGTTGCTGGTTGCTTGCCCGGACCCTGAGCGCGGGACGCTTCAGCGCCGTCCTCGCCGCCGGCGGCTTCGCGCTGGGCGGGCCGGTGCTCGCCTGGGCCGTCTTCCCGTTGAGCAGCGCGGTGGCGTGGAGCCCGTGGCTGGCCCTGACGACCATCCGGGTGGTCCGGCGACCGTCGCGCCGGCACGTGATCGCCGCGGCGCTGGTGCTCGCCGCGCTCCTGCTGTCGGGCCACCCGGAGATCGCCGCTGCCGAATGCCTGGTCGCGGCCGCCCTGGGGATGGCGGCCTGGCGCCGCCGCGCGGGAGCGCTCCTGCCCCTGTCCGCGGCGGCCCTCGCCGCGACGCTCGGCGCCAGCCTCGCCGCCTGCCAGCTGCTGCCGTTCCTCCTCGTCGCTCCGCATTCGTTGCGAGCTTCCCATGGCGCCGGCTTGCCTGCGACGACCGCGACGACGGCCGCGGCCGCGCCGGGCTCGAGCCCGTTCTTTCCGCCCGGCCAGGAGCGCCTCTTCCTCGGCGTCCTCAGTCCCTGGGCCTTCGGCCGGCCCTTCCACGCGACCTTTACCGGGCCCGGGAACTGGCCCAGCGCGGCCGGCAGCTACCTGGGCCTCGTGGCGCTCGCCGGCATGGCGGCGGCTCTCGGCTCGCGGCGGCGGCGGCTGGTCCTCGCGCTCTGCGGCCTCGCCCTCGGCCTGATGCTTCTGGCCGCCCGGTTCCTGCCGTTCTACTGGCTTCTCGGCCAGGTGCCCCTCGGCGGCGTCCTGGCGGTCGATCGCTTCCTGCCGGCGGCGGCCCTGCCGCTGGCGCTGCTCGCGGCGCTCGGGCTGGACGAGCTGGCGCGGCGAGGGCGCCGCGCCGCCGCGAGCTGGGCTTGGATGCTGGCCGCGGCGTCCGCGAGCCTCTGGGTCCGGCATGACGCGGCGCTCGTCGCGCTCTGGCTCCTCGTCGCGCTCGGCGTGCTCGGCCTGGCGCTGGCCCGCCTGCCTGACAGGTCTTACGGGGCGCGCGCCTGCGGCCTCGGTCTTCTCGCAATGGCCTCGCTCCTCGACCTCGGGAGCTGGGGGCGCGACGCCCTGCCGCGCGGCCACCGCGAGCTCTTCTATCCGCGGACCCCGCTGGTGACGGCGATCGCCGGCACCGTCGAGGGCGGGCCCTGGCGCGCGGTCGGGGGCGGCTTCGCCGTCTACCCGTCCCTGCTGCCGATGTATGGCATCGCCGACATCAGGATCGACAACCCGCTGGCGCTCGCCGAGCAGCTGCGCCCCTTGAGCGAGATCTTCGACTTCCGTCCGGAAGGCCGCCGCTACAAGAGCGGCTTCCGCCATCTCGATCACCCGTTCCTCGACTTCCTGAACGTGCGGGCGGTGATCCTTGCCGCGCCGGCCGCCGTCCCCGGGAAACTCGAGCTGGTAAGCGGCGGCGCATCGCTGCAGGTCTTCCGGAACCCGGCGGCCCTGCCGCGCTTCTTCCTCCCGGTGGGGGCGGAGCTGCGCGGGCGCGAAGACGCGCTCGCCGGCCTCCAGGAGCTGCGAGACGCGCGGCGGGTCGTGCTCCTGCGCGAGGAGGTCGCCGGCTGGCGTGCGCCGGAGCGCCCGTGGGACCCAGCGGCGATCCGCATCCTGCGCGCCCGCCGCGGCACCGTAAGCCTGCTGCTGCCGGCCGACGGCGAGAAGGGCGCGAAGCTCCTCGCGACCTCGCTGCCGTTCCCCGCCGGCTGGACGGCCGCCGCCGAGGGCCGAGCGCTGCGCCGGGTGCTGGTGAACACCGCCTACCTGGGCGTCGTGGTGCCCGCGGGGGTCGTGCGGGTGGATCTCGCCTTCGTGCCCCCGGGGTTCCGTCTCGGGGCAGTGCTCTCGGTCCTCGGCGCGCTGGCCGTCTCGTCACTCGCCGTGCTCGGGCTGGCGCGGCGCGAGCCGTCTGGATTGCCGCCCGCTCAGGGCGAGTAGGCCGCCACCTCGGTACCGCCGCGGCAACCGGTGGCGATCCGGGCGGCGGTCACTCCGAAGGACTGGTGATGACGAAGAGATTCAAGACCCCGGCCGGCTGGTGCACCGCGATCCGCGCCGAGCCGGTGAAGCTGAAGACATGCGGCGAGAAAGTCAGGAAGAGATTGATCCCCAGCGCCTCGACGCTGCCGCCGACGATGTACTCGTTGCCGCGCACGACGCCGCTCAGCTCCAGGTCCGCCACCGGCACCGGTCCGGTCAGCTGGATCAACGCGCCGCTCGCATGCCCGTTGCCCAGGTCCTCCACGGTAAGGCTGGCGGTGCCCACGACCCTCAGGTCGAAGTCGACGAACTTGGTCTTCCACGTGGCCATGCGTGCCCTCCCCCCGGGGTAACCGGGATGACGTCCTCGAGCCAGAGCAGCGGCGCAGACCGCACCCTGGCCGGCAGCTCCAGATCATACCTCTCCCTCGCGAGCCTCTGCTAGACTGTCGCTCATGAATGGCACGGATCTCGACACGGAAATAGCAGCCTACGAAGCAATGCGCGGAGATCTCGAAGCTCATCGGATGGGCAGATGGGTTCTCGTGCACGACCGGGAAGTCGCGGGCGAATACGATTCCTTTGAATGTGCTGCCGAGGACGCTGTGAGCCGTTTCGGTCGTGGCCCCTACCTTATCCGCCAGGTCGGCGCGGCGGCCTTGACGCTCCCCGTTTCGGTGATGCACTGAGGATGCCAGAAACGCGGTGCGGTTTCGAGAGCGGCGCCTCGGGTTCGGAACTTCTCGTTATCATTGGCCCCACGCTGATCGTTGACATTGGATTTGATCCGAACTATAGGCCCGGACCGTCAGCGAAGCCCGTGCCGGGAATGAGAGGCCTTCAGGCACTTGTCGATACTGGAGCGGCCGAGAGTTGCATTGACAATCTGGTTGGTCATGACCTGGGCCTACCAGTCGTTGATCGGCGACCCGTCGCGGGCGCTCATGGCGCCAGTCCTGCGAACATCTACTCGGCGCAGGTGCACATTCCTACTCTGAAATTCACGATTTATGGTACCTTCGCGGGTGTTGATCTTGGCGCTGGAGGTCAAGTCCACCGAGCCCTTATCGGCAGAACCTTTCTCCGGCACTTCACGATGGTATATGAAGGCAAGACAGGAACGGTCACCCTGTCATCGCCCTGAAGAGATCTGCCGGCCCGCGCGCTGCTCGACTGCTGCTTACGCCTCAGCCGCTGTCAGGCTCGCCAGCTCCGTCTCGACCTGCTCCCAGGTGGCCATCAGCTCCTCGACTTTGCCGCTCAGGCGCCGCTGCTCTTCTTCGAGCTTCTTCACCTGGTCGCGGGAGGTGCGGTCGAAGAAGGTGGGGTCGCAGAACATCTCGTTGATGGCGTGGACCCGGGACTCGGCCTGGTCGACGGCGGCGGTGAGCTCGTCGCGGCGCCTGGCCAGCTCGCGCTGGCGGCGCTCGCGCTGGCGGTTGTCGAGGGGGGGCGCGGCGGCGCGGGCGGCGGCCTTCTTCTTCTGCTCGCGGCGCATGCGCAGGACGGCCTCGGCGTCGAGGTGGTCGTCGCCCAGGCGCTCCAGGTACTCCTCGTAGGTGCCGGGGAAGTCCTGGATGCCGCGCGGCGAGATCTCGAGGACGCGGTTGGCGAGCTGGGAGACGAACCAGCGGTCGTGGGAGACGAAGACCAGGGTGCCGTCGTAGGCCTTGAGCCCCTCGACCAGCGCCTCGATGGCCTCGAGGTCGAGATGGTTGGTAGGCTCGTCGAGGATCAGCACGTTCGGCCTGGTCACCGAGAGGCGGCAGAAGACCAGGCGCGCGGCCTCGCCGCCGGAGAGGCTGCCGACCGGCTTCTTGACGTCGTCGCCCGAGAACAGCACCTGCCCGAGATTGCCGCGCACGAAACCGATCGGCTCGCCGGGGACCGCCTCCCACAGCCACGCCTCGACGCTCTGCTTGCTGCCGCTCTTGATCTCGTTGTGGTCCTGCGAGAAGTAGCCGCGGTGGGCCTCGTAGCCCCACTCCGCCCTGCCGGCGTCGGCCTCGACCTCGCCGACCGCGATCTTCAGCAGCGTCGACTTGCCGATGCCGTTCGGGCCGATGATCGCCAGCCGGTCGCCGCGCTGCACCGAGAGCGAGACGTCCGCGAGCACCCGCTTGTCGCCGTAGGACTTCGCGATGCCCTCGAGCTCGAGCACCTGGCGGCCGCTCGGGCGCACCTGCTTGAACTTGAACACCGGGTAGCGGCGCGAGCTCTGCGGCAGGCGGTCGATGACGATCTTCTCGATCATCTTGATCTTGCTCTGCGCCTGCCGGGCCTTGGTGGCCTTGGCGCGGAAGCGGTCGACGAACGCCTGGTGGTCGGCGATCTGCTTCTCCCGCTTCTCGATCTCCGCCTCCTTGCGCTCGCGCTCGGCGGCCTTGGCGGCGGCGAAAGCCGTGTAATTCCCCGGGTAGAGCATGATCGTCTCGTAATCGACGTCGACGATGTGGGTGCAGATGTTGTCGAGGAAGCGATGATCGTGAGAGATCACGATCGCCGTCCCCTTGTAACTCTCGAGGAACTTCTCCAGCCAGCGGATCGACAGGATGTCCAGGTGGTTGGTGGGCTCGTCGAGCAGCAGCGCGTCGGGCTCGGAGGCCAGCACCTGCCCCAGCAGCACCCGCAGCTTGAAGCCTCCCGAGAGGGTGGACAGCGGCTGGCGGTGGAGCTCGGTGGGGATGCCGAGACCTTCCAGCACCTCGCCGGCGCGCGCCTCGAGCGTGTAGCCGTCGTGATGCAGGATGAGCTCCTCGAGCTCACTGTACCGATGGGCGTCGAACTCGGTGTCTTCCGGGGGGGCGTGCTCGCCGTCGCCGGGATGCGCGAGCATCCGCTCCTTCTCGACCATCGCCTCCCAGACGTCGTGGTTGCCCATCATCGCCACCTCGAGGATGGGCATCGACTCGAAGCGGAAGTGGTCCTGCCGCAGGACGCCGAGCTTCAGGCGCTTCGGCATGGACACCGTGCCGGCGCTGGGCCCCTCCTCGCCGGTCAGGATGCGGAGGAACGTCGACTTCCCCGAACCGTTGGCCCCGACCAGGCCATAGCGGTTGCCGGGGTTGAATTGAATCGACACCCCTTCGAACAGCGTCTGAGGTCCATAGGACTTGCCGAGGTCGGATACCGCGATCATAGGGCCCGAGATGATAACACCCGGCCCGTCCTCGATCTTTCCAGGCCGATCTCTCTCCGCCATGCTACCCTTGCCGAGCAGGCCCGAGCGGGCTCGGATGGCCGCGCTGCCGGCGACGACCGCGGCGGACAGGCGGAGGACTAAAGAGTCATGGCGAACGTCACGATCGGGTTCGGGTTGGTGCTGGCGGCGCTCGGGCTGGGAGGCTATGTCGCCACCGGCCGGACCAGCCTCACGGCCCTGATCCCGCTGGCCTTCGGGGCGCTGCTGGTGGTCTGCGGCGCGCTGGCCCGGCGCGAGGCTCTGCTGAAACATGCCATGCACGCCGCGGCGGTCCTGGGACTGCTCGGGTTCCTCGGCCCGCTGCGCGTCCTGCCGCAGATGATGACGCTGCTCGGCGGCGGCGAGGTGCCGCACCGGGCGGCGGTCCTCGATCAGCTGGCGATGATGATCGTCTGCGGCGTCTTCCTGGCGCTCTGCATACGGTCCTTCGTGGCGGCTCGCCGCGCCCGCGCGGCTTGAGCTCTCCCTGCCCGGGCCCTCCCCGCTTCGAGACCCTCCCAAGGTGTCCGCAACCCGCAGCGCGATGATCGCCGGCAGTTCCGGTAGCTCCGGCAGCTCCGGCGTCTCCGGCAGGGCCGGCAGCTCCGCGCAGCGGCCATGGTGGCGGCGCCCATGGCTCTGGTGGCTGGCCGCCGCCGCCGCGCTCTGCGCCGGCCTCGGCCTGCTCGTGCTGTGGCCGTTCTGGAAGCTGTCCAGCCACTTCGAGGAGATCACTTTCCGCCAGCCGTCGCGCCTCTACGCCCAGCCGGCCGAGCTCGAGGCGGGCCGGGCCTACCCGCCGGAACGGATCCTCAAGGAGCTGCTGGGCGAAGGTTACCGCGAGGAGGAGAGCGAGGCCGCCACCCTCGCCCCCGGCCGCTTCCGCATCGCCCACGGCAACCTCTCCGTCCACCTGCGCAGCTTCTTCCTGCCCGACGGCCGCCGCGGCGGCGGGCTGCTCGAGATCCGTTTCCAGGGCCCGCGGGTGATGCGGCTGTGGCTGAACGGCCAGCCGCAGCAGCAGGCGGTGCTCGAGCCGCCGCTCCTCGCCTCCTACTACGGCCCCGGTCAGCTGGAGCGCCGCCCGGTGGCGGTGGACGACGTGGCCGAAGACCTCGTCGCGGCGGTCGTCGCCGCCGAGGACGAGAGCTTCTTCACCCACTCCGGCGTGGCGCCGAGCAGCATCCTGCGCGCCCTCTGGGTGAACCTGCGGGGCGGCCAGGTCCGCCAGGGCGGCAGCACCCTGACCCAACAGGTGGTGAAGAACATCTACCTCACCCAGGAGCGCAAGCTGGCGCGCAAGGTGGAAGAGGCGGTGCTGGCGGTGATGCTCGAGATGCGCTACAGCAAGCGCGAGATCCTGACCGCCTACCTGAACGAGATCTATCTCGGGCGCAGCGGCGGCGTCAACGTGATGGGGATGGGCGCCGCCTCGCGGGCCTACTTCGGCAAGGACGCGAGCCAGCTCAGCCTGGCCGAGGCGGCGACTCTCGCCGGCATCATCCCGGCGCCGGCGTCGTACTCGCCGCTCACACACCCCGACCGCGCCAAGGAGCGCCGCGACTGGGTGCTGCGCCGGCTGGCGGCGCTCGGCCGGGTGGAGCAGGCGCGGGTGGAGCAGGCGCTGGCGACGCCGGTCACGGTGGCGCCGGAGCCGCTCGCCCGGCGGCGCGCGCCGTACTTCGCGGACGCGATCGAGGGCGAGGCGGCCAAGCGCTACAAGGTCGAGGACCTGGCGGACGGCGGCTACTCGCTGTTCTCGACCCTGAGCTGGGACGACCAGCAGGCGGCCCAGGCCGCCGTCGACGCAGGACTGGCGGCGGCTGAGAAGGGCTACCAGAAGGGCAACAAGGCCTCGCTGCAGGCGGCGCTGATCTCGCTGCAACCGGGGACCGGCGGCATCCTGGCCTACATCGGCGGCCGCCGCTACGAGCAGAGCCAGTTCGACCGCGTCAGCCAGGCCTTCCGCCAGACCGGCAGCGCCTTCAAGCCCATCGTCTATGCCACCGCCTTCGAGGAGAAGCGCGCGACCCCGGCCACCTTCCTCGAGGACGAGCCGCTGACGGTGGCGATCGGCAACGCCAGCTGGAGCCCGAAGAACGACGACGGCGAGTACCACGGCTGGGTCACTGTCAGGACCGCCCTCGAGCACAGCTACAACCCGGCCACCGAGCGGCTGGCCCTGCAGGTCGGCATCCCGAAGATCGTGACGATGGGTGAGCGCCTCGGGATCACCTCGACGATGCAGCCCTTCCCGGCCGTCGCCCTGGGAGCGACCGCGGTGGCGCCCATCGAGCTGGCGACCGTCTACGCCAGCCTCGCCGCCGGCGGCATCCGCCCGCCGGTGCACGGCCTGCTGGCGGTGGTCGACAGCCACGGCAAGCCGGTCCCGGGGGCGCCGCTGGCCGACCCCGAGCGGGTGCTGTCGCCGCAATCGGACTACCTGGTGACCTCGCTGCTGCAGGGGGTTCTCGAGCGCGGCACCGGCGCCGGCGCCGCCCCGCAGCTGCGCGGCAGGCTGGCGGGCAAGACCGGCACCACCAACGACCGCCGCGACAGCTGGTTCGCCGGCTATGCGCCGGAGCGCGTCACCGTGGTCTGGGTGGGATACGACGACAACGCGGTCACCCGCCTCTCGGGAGCGCGGGCGGCGCTGCCGATCTGGAGCCGCTTCACCGTTGCCGTCGCGCCGCCGGGCGGCTACTCCACCTTCCCGCAGCCGCCCGGAATCCGCAGCGCCCTCATCGATCCCGAGACCGGCCTGCTCGCCACCGAATACTGCCCGCAGGTCTTCACCGAGATCTTCGCCGAAGGAGACCTGCCGTCCGAGGTCTGCAACCTGCACCAGAGCTTCGCCGACCAGATCGGCACACCGCCGCCGGCCGCCCTCCGGCCGGGCGACGAGATCCTGCCGGCCACGCCGGCCGTGCCGGCCAGGCCCGCCGAGGCGCGCCGCGGCCCGCACCCGTTCCGGAGCTGGCTGCGGCGGCTGTTCGGCGGCGGCGGCCCCGACTCCCACGGCGACGACGAACGCGGCGGCAAGGGCCAGGACGGCGGCCGCGGCAAGGGGGGCGGCCAGGGCGGGAGCCAGGGCGGCGGCCGGGACGGCGGCCACCAGCCCAGTCCCGGCACGGGTAGCGGCAGCACCGGCGCGGGCACCGGCGGCGATCAGGACGAACGCGACGACGACGACAGCCCCCCGCTCTGAGCAACCACGCCGTCAGGCTCTCGTGAGCGCTCTGCCTCGAGGGTAGTGGGTCAGTTTCCCTCGACCATCCCTTTGGGCGAGGGGCCAAAGTCATACGCCCCAGGAGCCTGGGCCCCTCGCCCAAAGGGAGGTCGAGGGAGACTGACCCACTACCGCCTCGAGCCCGAAGCCCCGCAGGTTCAGGGCCCATCATTGGTTCAAGGTATGGAGGCGGAGTTACGTCAGGAGGAGTCTCGTGCCTTGACTGGTGCATTCGCGGTGAGGGATCATCGCCGCCACTCCTCTTGCCGTGCCGTGGCTGTCGGCGCCGTTGCGCTCGTCAAGTGCGCAGTAATACCAACGATTCGAAAAGTCGAGAACGCTCTCGATCTACAGGAGGTCCGCATGAGACCAATCGGAGGATTTCTCTTACTGCTATCTCTCGTCGCGAGCGCCCCCGTCCAGGCGCAGATCTCGAGGTTCGACCATGTGGTCGTGATCATCCAGGAGAACCGCACCCCCGACAACCTCTTCCAGGGACTGTGCTCTGCGCCTTACGGGTCGCCGTCGGCGTGCAGCCCCACCCCGCACGCGAACCAGTACGACATCAAGACGAGCCGGTGGCGCGACAAGACCTCTCCCGGCGGTCTGATCAAGCCGACCACGATCGCACTGGCGAACAAGTACGACCTCGATCACTCGCACAACGGCTGGCTCGCCATGTGCGACATGACCAAGATCAGCAATGTGCCTGGGTGCGCGATGGACGGGGCGGCCGCCGTCAAGTGCAAAGGTACCTGCCCCACGAAGCCACAGTTCAAGTACGTCGTCAATGCGAAGGGCATCCTCAACCCGTACCTGGAATTGGCGACCAGCTACGGCTGGGCCAACTACATGTTCCAGACCAACCAGGGCCCGAGCTTCCCGGCCCACCAGTTCCTCTTCGGGGCGACCTCGGCGCCCAGCGCGTCCGACGACGCAGCAGGGATCTTCGCTTCTGAGAACATGAGGTCGACCGGGGGCACGGGGGGCCAGGGCGTCGTCGCCGGCTGTGCGGCCCTCTCGACCACCTCGGTCGCCGAGATCCAGCCCGTCGTCGGCGAGAGCAAGTTCATCTACCCCTGCTTCGAGCACCTGACCGTGCCGGATCTGCTGGCGAGCGACTTGACGTGGCGTTACTACGCGGTGAATGCGGGTGACATCTGGACGGCGCCGAACGCCATCCAGCACATCTGCGAGTCGACCGGACCTGGCGGCCAGTGCGTCGGTCCCGAGTGGACGCAGAACGTCGACCTCGTCCCGGCTGACGTCCTGAAGGACATCGCGAGCTGCAACCTGCGCTCGGTCACCTGGGTGACTCCGACCTGCCAGAGCTCCGACCACGCGGGTTGCAACGACGGCAGCGGCCCGTCGTGGGTGGCCTCGATCGTCAACGCCATCGGCGCGAGCAAGACGTGCGACAACGGCGGCGGCTACTGGGACAACACCGCGATCGTCATCGTCTGGGACGATTGGGGTGGCTGGTACGACCACGAGCCGCCGACGATCCTGGCGCAGCCGCAGGGGGACTACCAGTACGGGTTCCGGGTCCCCATGATCTTCGTTTCGGCCTACACCGCGGCGCATTACATCAACAACGTACGGCACGACTTCGGCACCATCGTGCGGTTCATCGAGGACAACTTCGGCATCCAGCCGGGGGCGCTTCATTTCGCGGATGCGCGGGCGAGCACCGATCTGACCGGCTTCTATGACTTGGCAGCGGCGCCGCGGACCTTCAAGACCCTCGCCGCACCGAAGGACGCGCTCTTCTTTCTGACCGACCCGGCACCGCCACTAGACCCCGATGATGATGATTAGGAGACACTGCGCGCGGTGTCGCGACGAACGCTGCTCCCTCCCATCCCAGGTCGAGGCCGTCGCTACGTCCTGAGCATCGTTCCCGCGCCTCACTGACGCCGCTGGCGCCGGGGGGACCAGGACTGGCGGTCCGCGCCGGCGGGTGCGCCGCCGCGGCATGCTAGCATCTCGTGGCCGCAGGGCCTGCCGAGGACCTCCGAGGAGAGCCGCCGCCATGAGTTCCTTTTTCAAGAGAATCCGCGGCAAGCCGGCAGCGCCGGCGGCGCCGCTGACCGCCGACGGCCTGCTGGCGAGCGATCTCTGGGTGGACCAACCCGACGCGGCGCGGCGGATCGACGGCTGGCGGAAGAAGGGGGAAATCGGCGCCGAGCAGGCCGAGAAGCTGCGCAGCTTCGTGGACCGCGGCTACCTGATCTTCGACGCCGGCCTGCCGCCGCGCGTCTTCGCGGAGGTCGCGGCGGACCTCGAGCGCGTCTGGCGCGACCGGCCGGCGGACCTCACCTACAGCCCGCACGGGCCGCTGCGCTCCTTCGCCTATGCCGACCCGGCGCGCGACCGCCGGCCCTCCTACCGGATCGCCGATCTGCACGCGCACTCCCAGGCGGCGCTCGCGATCTACCTCTGCCGGCCGATCTTCGACTACGTCGAGCGCATCCTCGGGCAGCCGGCGGTCGCCACCCAGTCGCTGTACTTCGAGTACGGCAGCCAGCAGCCGCTGCACCGCGACCCGGTCTTCGTGCAGAACCGCCCGCCGAGCCACCTGGTGGCCGCCTGGGTGGCGCTCGAGGACATCAGCCCGCAGAGCGGGCCGCTGGTCTACATTCCCGGCTCGCACCGCCTGCCCTATTACCAGCTGGCGCCCGGCGACCATCGCTTCGACGAGAGCCGCTACGGCGAGCGGGAGGCGAACGCCATGGCGGCGTTCGACCGCGAGCAGGTCCAGGCGCACGGCCTGGGGAGCGAGAGCCTCGTCTGCCGGCGCGGTGAAGTGCTGCTCTGGCACTCCTCGCTGCTGCACGGCGGCTCGGCGGTGGCGGACCCCTCCCGCACGCGCAACAGCTTCGTCATTCATTTCTCGACGCTGGCCAGCTACAAGCTCCGCCGCGAGCGCCTGGTCGAGCTGCTGCCGGGTCCCGACGGCGAGACGGTGCAGCGCCCCCGCATCTTCGAGACCGAGACCGTCCTGACCGCCGACGGCTGCCACGGCTTCGACAGCCCGGTCAGGGGCTACCGGCCGCCGCCGCCGGCCGGCGGCTGACGCGCCTGATGCGCCTCGGGCGTCCGGGAAGTCGCGATGCAGGATCCGCATGAGACCATCCTGGTCACGGGGGCGGGCGGCTCCATCGGCTCCGCCCTGACCGCGGCCCTCGCCAGGACGCCTTCCCGCTTCCTGGTTCTCCTCGACCATTCCGAGCAGAACCTCCACGACGTCCACATGCGGCTCTCGGCCGCCGGCCGGACAGACCACGCTGCCGTCCTGGGCGACGTCCTCGACCGTTCCCTGCTCGCCGAGCTCTTCGCGAGGCATCGGCCGGCGGTCATCTATCACGCGGCGGCGTTCAAGCACGTCCCCTTGATGGAATCCAATCCCATCGCCGTGATCCGCAACAATGCGATCGGCACCTGGGAGTTGGCCAAGGCCGCCGTCGCCTGCGCGGCCGAGCGCCTGCTGGTGATCTCCACCGACAAGGCCGTGAACCCGAGGAGCATCATGGGTGCCTCGAAGCGGCTGGCGGAGCTGGTCGCGCTGCGCATGAGCAACTCGCGGACGAAGATCAATGCCGTGCGGCTGAGCAATGTCCTGGGCTCGCAGGGCAGCGTGAGACCCCTGTTCCAACGCCAGATCGCGCACGGCGGACCCGTGACCGTGACCCATTCCGAGGCGCGCAGGTTCTTCCTGACGCTGGAGGAGGCCGTCGAGCTGATCATGGCCGCGGCGGCCTTGGACGAGTCCGGAGCCATCCTCCTGCCCAGGATGCACGAGCCGCTAAAGATCCTGGATCTCGCCAGGCTGATGATCCGCGAGCAGGGTCTGCACGTTCCTCGCGACGTCGAGATCCTCTTCACCGGCCTGCGACCGGGCGACAAGCTCGAAGAACAGTTGCTCTCGGAACAGGAAGTGACCGCGCCCACCAGCGATGCGCGGTTGCGCAGCGTCCACGGTCCACCGATCGATCCGGCGGCGCTCGACGCGGCGCTCGCCCGCATCGCCGAGAGTGTCCGCGAGCGCAACCTCGCGTCGCTGCTCGGCGAGCTCGGCGAGCTCATCCCTGAGTACACGCCGAGCGACACCCTTCTTCGCCTCCTGGCCCCCGCGCTCGCTTGAGGACGACGTGCAACGCAAGATCGCCGTCATCACGACCTCTCGCGCCGACTACAGCCACCTGTACTGGCCGCTGCGCGACCTGTCGGCGCATCCCGAGGTCGACCTGAACCTGATCGTCCTGGGGTCTCACCTCTCTCCCGAGTTCGGCCAGGCCGTCCGGGAGATCGAGCGGCACGGCTTCCCCATCGCCGCGCGGATCGAGTGCCTGCTGAGCTCCGATTCCGACGTCGGGATGGCCAAGACCATCGGCGTGGCCACGCTCGGCCTGGCGGACACCCTGGGCCGGATGCGGCCCGACGTCCTGCTGCTGATCGCGGATCGTTACGAGATGCTGGCCCCTGCCGCGGTCGCCCTGGCCCTGCGGATCCCCATCGCGCACATCGAGGGTGGAGAGCGGAGCGAAGGGGCGATCGACGACGCGGTGCGTAACGCCCTCACCAAGATGAGTCATGTCCACTTCACTTCCACCCACGAGGCGAGGCGAAGGGTCATCGCCATGGACGAGGAGGAGTGGCGCGTCCACCGGGCCGGCGCGCCGTCGCTGGACCACCTGCGGCGCAGCACGCTCTGCACGCGCCAGGAGCTCGAGGCACGCCTGGGAATCACTCTCGAGAGCTCCGCCATCGTGGTCGCCTATCACCCGGTCACGATCTCTCGCGACACGCTGGAGGAGATGGACACGCTGTTCGCGGCGCTCGCGGCGCTCCCGGATCAGCTGCTGTTCTGCTATCCGAATGCCGACGCGGGAAGCCGGGAGCTGATCGAACGCATTCGCGCCTTCGCGGCCGCGCGCGCGAGATCCCATGTCTTCGTGAACCTCGACGCCCTCACCTACTGGAGCCTTCTCCGCCAGGCGGATCTATTCCTCGGGAACTCGAGCAGCGGCATCATGGAGACGCCTTCCTTCGCTCTCCCGGCGATCAACGTCGGCCTCCGGCAGCAGGGGAGGGAGCGCGCGAAGAACATCCTCGACGCCGCTCCGTCCGTCGCCGCGATCCTGGACGCGGTCAGCACCGGGAGAAGCGCCGCGTACCGGGAGTCGCTGCGCGGCATGACGAATCCCTATGGCGACGGCTGCGCCTCCCAGACGATCGTGCGGGTCCTCACCTCCGTGCCGCTTGGCCAGGAGCTGCTGATGAAGCGCCATGCCGCCGATGCCGCCGTTCCCGCGCCCGAGCCCTCCGCCGCCGCCGCCGGGCCTCGTGAACGCCGCCGATGAGGATCCCGCTGTCCGCTCCCGACGTGACCGCGGCGGAGGTGGAGGCCGTGAGCGCGGTCCTCCGCACCTCCCGGCTGAGCCTCGGCCCGAAGCTGGAGGAGTTCGAGCAGGCCACGGCGCGTTATGTCGGGACCACGCACGCCGTCGCCGTCAGCTCGGGGACGAGCGGGCTTCACCTGTGCATGCGCGCCCTGGGCGTCTCGGAAGGCGACGAGGTCATCGTGCCGTCGTTCGCGTTCATCGCCGTCGCCAACGCGGCGCGCTACGAGGGAGCGACGCCGGTCTTCGTGGACATCGACCCGCGGACGCTGAACCTCGATCCCGCCAAGATCGAGGAAGCCATCACGCCGCGCACACGCGCCATCGTCGTGGTGCATACCTTCGGCTGCCCCGCGGCGCTTGCCGAGATCCTGGAGATCGCCGGCCGTCACCGGCTCTCCGTGATCGAAGACGCCTGCGAAGCGATCGGCGCGGAATACGAGGGCCGCAAGGTCGGCTCGTTCGGCGATGCCGGTGTCTTCGGGTTCTATCCGAACAAGCAGATCACGACCGGCGAGGGCGGCATCCTCGTCACCAACGACCTGCGAATCGCCGTGCTGGCCAGGAAGCTCCGCAATCAAGGACGAGGCGCGGCCGGCGAGTGGCTCGAGCATGAGGAGCTCGGCTACAACTATCGCATCGCGGAGCTGAGCTGCGCGCTCGGCATCGAGCAGCTGAAGCGGATCGAAGCGATCCTCGAGCGGCGCGAAGCCGTCGCCCGCGAGTACCAGCGCCGGTTGGAGGGTCATCCGGACCTGGAATTGCCCCCCATCGCGCTGGCTCGCCGCCGCATCAGCTGGTTCGTCTACGTCGTTCGCTTGCGCTCGCACTGGGCGCCTTGCCACCGCGACAAGATCGTCGAGGCCATGGCGTCACGCGGCATCGCCTGCGGCAGATACTTCGCGCCCATTCACCTGCAGCCTGCCTACCGCACGCAACCGCACCGCTGCATGGACCTCACCCGGACAGAGCTCGTCGCGCCGCGCACGCTCGCGCTGCCCTTCTTCAACCGGATCACCGACGGGCAGATCGGGGAGGTCTGCCGGACGCTCTCCGAGGTCCTCGGCGCGATGCAGGCATGAGCTGGCCCTCGCTTCAGGCCTGAGCTGGTGTCCCGCGGACTAGCCCTCGCCGCCCCGGGGCGAGGTGGCGACGAAGATGGCGGTCAGGGTGCCGGCATCGTCGAGACGGGACAGCGGCAGCTCCTCGCAGCGGAAGTCGGCAAGGGCCAGGCGCGAGCGGCGCGGATCGCCCAGGTCGAGGCGGGCGCCGGTGGGCGGCAGCAGCCGGAACAGCCGCAGCTCGGCGAAGGCATCTCGCAGCAGCGACTCCCAGCCCCAGAGGTAGCGGTTGGAGCGGTGCACGCCGCTGGCACGGTGCTGGTCCATGGTGCGGTCGTCGACGATCGGCGGCACCGAGGCGACGAGAGAGCCGCCGGCGGCCAGCACTCGGACCAGGGCGGCGAGCGCCTCGCCGGGCGCGGCGAGATGGGCCAGCAGATTGGCGGCCACGATCAGCTCGAACCTCTCCTCCGCCGCGGGCAGCGCCGCGGGCAGCTCCTCGGCCCGGCCGCGCGCGAAGCGGAGGCGGGCGCCGCCGAAGCGGCGGGTCGCGTAGGCGATGCTGGCCGCATCCGGATCGAGGCCGACCACGGCGGCGGCGCCCGCCGCCAGCAGGTGGGCGCTGCCGTAGCCGGTGCCGCAGCCCACGTCGAGCGCCCGCCGCCCGGGGGCGAGCCTGGCGGCGAAGTCGTAGACGGCCAGGTGGGCAAGGAAGAGATCGTTGGCGACCTCGGGCGAGACCGGGCCGGCGCGCGCCGGCAGGCCGTGCCGCAGGCGGCGCCAGGCATTGCCCCAGCGGGCGGCCTGGCGGCTGAGGCCTGGGGATCTCGGACTCGGAGACATGCGGCGAAGCGCGCCTGGCGAAGCGGCGGGATCGTAGCACCCGAGCCTGGGGCGGTCAACGAAGTGGCTTGCCTCCTTCCCTTCCCTCCCTTTCCCTTCCGAGGGGCGAGGCGAGGCACGAGGCCCCCCCTCCCCCTTTCCCTCCCTCTGGGCTCGTATGGGCGAGGGGTCGCAGTCCTCCGCCGCCGCCCCTGAGACTTGGACCCCTCGCCCAT
>Ga0307477_10000759_pt1 | contig 31791 bp, 27 predicted proteins | sample atmos_gasesECM2C_FD_203316 | JGI IMG/M metagenome (GOLD analysis project Ga0307477, IMG submission 203316) | Hardwood forest soil microbial communities from Morgan-Monroe State Forest, Indiana, United States - atmos_gasesECM2C_515 | ecosystem: Environmental > Terrestrial > Soil > Temperate...
CCGTGGCCGCATCGCCTGGGTGCGGATTGCGCAGCAGCGCGCCCGCCGGGACGACTCCCCCGGCCGCGAGATGCGACTCGTAACGCACGGCCGGAGGCGGGGCGGCGGCCGGCGGCGACGGGGGCGAGCCCTGATGCGTACAGGCGAGCACTGCGACCCCCGCCACGCCTGCAGCGGCTGCCGCATGTGCGAGCGCCGCTCCTCTCACAGCCCGAAGATCCATACGATGCCGCCCTGGCTGGTATGACGTGCGATGTCCTTGAGAAAGTCCGCCGGCGCTCGCACGTCGGCGGGATCATCCGCGCGGGTGTCGCCCGAAAGCAGAGCCCAGTCGCCACCAAAGCCCGCGTACACGGCGACATACTGGCGGCCGTCGGGAGCACGGTACGTGATTGGGTTGCCGACCACTCCCGAGCCCACCTTGAATTTGGACAACACCTTGCCGCTGCGCGCATCGACCGATTTGAACCAGCCGTCGAGTGTGCCGTAGAAGGCCACGTCACCCGCGGTGACGAGCGCGCCGCTCCAGTTCGGATAGGGCTCCTTGTTCTCCCACACCACCGCGCCCCTCGCCGCGTCCCAGGCGATGAAGCTGCCGAGATATCCGCCGCCCGGCCCGGCGTTGTAGGGGCTGTCGACGCCGACGAACGGGGTTCCCTTCAGATAGTTTGCCCGCGAGGTCGCGTAGCTCATGCACAGATTGCTGGTCGACGTATAGAAGAGATGCGTCCGCGGGGAATACGCCGGCGGTGATGCCGGGCTCACGCCGCCCTCGAGACTCGGACAGATGTCCTTGACGTTGCCGCGCGAGACACCGGTCTGTTTCGACGGCTCGAGCACCGGGCGGCCCGTGGCGAGGTCAACTGAGCGCGCCCAGGTCACCGGAGTGAACGCCTTGGCGAGCAGCACGCGCCCGGTGGCGCGATCGAGCGTGTAGGCGAAGCCGTTCTTGTCGAAGTGCACCAGTGCTTTGACGAGCTGCCCGCCGATGGTGAGATCGGCGAGAACCATCGCACCGGTCGCGTCGTAGTCCCAACTGTCGTGTGGCGTGAACTGATATGCCCACACCAGCGTGCCGTCGGCGGGCCTGCGCGCCAGCAGGCTTGCGCTCCACTTGTTGTCTCCCGGCCGCTGCTCGGGGTTGTAGGGAGAAGGATTGCCGGTCCCGTAGTAGATGAGATCGAGCTCGGGGTCGTACGAGATCCAACCCCACACCGGGGCGCCGCCGGTGCGCCAGCTGTCGTTGCCCCAGCTGCGCGTCCCGAGCTCCGCGCCCTGGTCGTAGGGAGGCTGGAAGGTGTCCGAGCGGACACGCATTTCGGTGTCCGGCCCCAGATTGCGTGCGGTCCATACGGTCGCGCCGCTCTTCAGGTCGAGAGCCTTGATCCATCCAAAGATCCCGAACTCGCCGCCGGCTGCGCCGACGATCACGCGCTCCCCGACCACCAGCGGCGCCATGGTGGCGGTCTCGCCGTTGCCGAGCTCGGCGATCCTGGTCTTCCACAGCTCGCGGCCCGAGCGCGCGTCGACTGCGACCGTGTGACCATCGAGCAGGTTGTAGACCAGCTTGCCGTCAGCGTAGAACACGCCGCGATTGACGGCATCACAGCAGGCGACGCCGAGCGCGTTCGCACTGACCTCGGGCCGATACTTCCACCGCAGCGGATAACCCTCACGGCCGAGATCGAAGGCATACAACACGTTCGGCCATGGCGTCACCACGTACATGGTGTCGCCCACGACCAGCGGCTGACCTTCGTGCCCACCCAGCACGCCCGTCGAGAAGCTCCACACCGGATGGAGCGACTTGGCGTTCTGTGGCGTGATGTCGGCGAGGCGGCTGTAGCGCGTCGCGGCGTAGTCGCCGGCCGGCATGAGCCACTGGCCGTCTTGGCCGGGTGCGCCGTGATGTGCCGGGCCGGCAGTCTGGGTGTTGCTCGCTGCCGCGGCACCGAGGCAGGCCAGCACTGCGATGGACGCGGTACGCGCCATGCCCCATCCCCTGATCAGAAGGTCGTGGCTCACTCTCGGGCCATCGGCCGTTGCGGTCAAGGGCCCGGCGCGACGCACCGGAGCGTGCGCCCGGGCGCTATCCGCTATCCGCTATCCGCTATCAGCTATGCGCTATGCGCTATGCGCTATGCGCTATGCGAGGCGCTCTTCGGTGAGCTGTTCAGCCGCGCTGCGGGAGTCGCGCTGCGCCGCCCGCGCCGGCGCAGCGACCTGCGGGCGAGCGCGGCGATGCTCCCCGCCGAGCCCGCTCCCACGACGTACACCACCGCAGTACCGACGCACAGGGGACACATGTCAGTAGCGGAACTTCGGCCGCCAGTCACCAGGGCCGCCAGGCAGCAGATCGAACAAGTGCCAGACCGTACAGAAATCGTCCCCCGGACTGAAGGTCGCCTCCGATACCCTGAATATCTTGTTGCCTGCGCGCCGAAACACCGAGACGCCGGGTCGCCAGCCTTTGTCGGTCCGAAATCCCATGTCAGCCGCAAACGTGGTCCCGGCATGACTGACCATCGGAAATTTCCAGCCGCGGCTGGCAGCGAATTCGCGCTGCACTTCAGGGGGGTCGGGACTCGACACCACGAAGGCAACGCGATTCGCCACGTGATGGTGAATGCCGTTGTAGCCGTCAGCCCACATGGTGCAGGACGGACACGACGTTCCCATGTTGTGAATCACGATCAGCTGCTGGTGGTCGCCGAAGAGCTGCGAGAGGCGCACGGTTCCTGCCGGCGTGCGCAACTCGTAGTCACTGACTTCCTGCGGCTCAGCCTCGGCCTGCGTCTCGCGCATCCGGGCCCGAATGCCTGCGATCTGCCGCCGGTAGTCGGCGAGCCGCTCCGCGGCGTCGGAATATTTCATAGCGGGGCTCGGGCTGCGCTCGTTGTCAGGTGCCGTAGAGATCATGGTACTTCACCCACGCCATGCTATGGGAAAGACCGCCCTCGTCACGTCCCTTGGGCACCAGATCGAGGTAATGGTACGCCGTATTCATCATGTCCAGCCCGCGGGAGTAGCACGAGTAGGTGTGGAAGATGCTGCCGCTGGCGTCCCTCACGAACACGCTGATCCCAGGTAGCTCCTCATTGGAGCCGTCGTTTTGCGCGAAGTTATACATCGCCCGACCCGCCTGCTCCGGCTTGAACGAGACTTGATAGTCGAAATTGAAGTCGTTGTCGGCGGAGGATGCCCACTTGAAGGTCCAGCCGAGGCGTTTTCTGAAGGCCTCGAGCTTCTCGAGCGGCGCACGCGAGATCGCCACCATCGAAACGTCGCGCTGGTTCAGATGGCCGATGATGCCGTTGAAATTATCCGCCCAGAAGGAGCACGACTTGCACCCGCCGTCCCAATCCGGTCCGTACATGAAGTGATACACGATGAGCTGACTGCGGCTGGCGAACAGGTCGGCGAGCGACTCGCGCCCGTCGCGCGTCTGGAACAGGTAATTCTTCTCAACCCGTTCCCACGGCAGCTCGCGCCGCTCGTGGCTGAGCTCATCGCGCAGCCGCGTCAAGGCCTTCTCCTTCTCCAGCAGCTGCCGGCGAGCCGTGAGCCACTCGGGCGCGGAAACAACGCGATGGGTAGTCATGAGAGTGGTCCTCGTTGTAATTAGCTGATCACTTTCGTCGGGCAGGCCGTTTGCGGCGCGGCGTGCGCTGCGCCCCTGCGGCGGGCGGCGCACCGATCTCGGTGAGGGCCGCCGCCAGGACGTCGAACTGCTCCTGCCAGTACTTGCTGTAACGATTCATCCACACTGCCGCCTCGTAAAGCGGACCGGCATCGAGACTGCAGCGACTGATGCGGCCACTGCGAGCCTGCTGCACGAGCCCGGCGCGCACCAGCACCTGGATGTGCCGCGAGACCGCCTGCAGCGAGATGTCGTAGGCGGCGGCCAGCTCGGACACCAGCAGCGCCTGCTCGTCCAGTCGCTCGAGGATGCTGCGCCGCACCGGGTCGGCGAGCGCAAAGAACACCTGATCGAGCCGCAGCTCCTCGCCGTGCGGTGCATTCGCGTCGCTCACCAGTCGCAAGGGTATGGGCGTCATAGTCAACTAATGTGTTTAATATCATCGTATTGGTTGATAGTCAATATATACATTGATTATCAGATCGTGGCGCTTCCCGGCGCTGCGAGCGCAATCGCTCACGGCTTAGGGTAGAGTCGGTCGCTCAGTTCGCCGCTACCAGCACGGTCTGTCGCGCTGAGTCCGGGAGGAAAGGCATGCGGTATCCATTGCGGGTTGGGCCGTGCGCCCTTCTGCTGGCACTCGCGGCAGCTCTGCCGGCGCAGGCGGTCGATCTCGTGCCGTTCGCGGGCTTGCGCTTCGGGGGATCGCTCACTACCGCCAGCACGAATCCCAACGTGCCCACCTCGCTCTCGATCGATTCAGCGGTGAGTTATGGCGGCGTGGTGGACGTACCGATCGGCGGGCCGCGCTCGATTGAGCTCTACTACAGCCGGCAGCCGACTTCGATCAGTGGCGGAAGTGCGCTCACGCCACCGCTCCACGATGCCACCGTGAGCGTGCTGCAGCTCGGGCTGGTCGATGCCATTCCCACGGAAGACCCACATCTCTCGTGGTTGCTCGCCGGAACGCTCGGCGCGACCGAGCTGCAGGCCGCCGGCTCGAGCGTGACCGACTTCAGCATCGGCCTCGGCGGCGGGGTGCTATGGATGGCGAATGAGCACTTCGGCCTACGCGGCGACCTGCGCGCACTCATTACGTTTACCGGCAGCAGCGCCGGCACGATCAGTTGCGGCGGCGGATGCACCTTCGCCTTTCACAGCACCGCGGTCGCACAGGGCGAGGCGAGCGTCGGGTTCGTTGTGCGCTTCCATTAGTCGCGGCTCGCGCGGGCGCGCGGCGGCGGCCAGCGCCCGGGGTTGAGAAGGCGGTGTGCGCAGGATCAGTAAGACACTGGCCACGATCAGCGTCGAGGCCAGCAGCGTACGCAGAGTGAGCGACTCGCCTCCGACAAAATTACCGAGTGCCAGCGCGACCACCGGATTTACGTAGGCGTGGCTCGCGACGGTGGTCGCCGGCAGGCGCGCGAGCAGCCAGACATAGGCCGTGAACCCGAGCAGCGACCCGCCCACGATCAGATAGAGCAGCGCCAGCGCCGCGCGCAGCGGGATATGCGGCAGCGGCTGTAGCTCGCCGCTGGCGAGTGAGAGCGCGAGCAGCGTCGCTCCGCCGAGCATCATCTGTGCACCGGCCGCAAGCGGCCGAGATTTCGGTAAGGGTAGCGAGCGGGTGAGGACCGCGCCCAAAGACCAAGCGATGCCGCCCGCCAGGATCACGAGACACGGCCATACGGCGACCGCGCCCTCCCCGGGCGTCGCCAGCAGCCAGGCGACGCCACCGAAGCCCAGTGCGACCGCGGCCAGCATCGGCCAGCGAAACGGCTGCAGCCGGAAGATGAATACCTCGAACACCAGGATCGTGATCGGCAGCGTGGCTTCGATCACCGCGGTGGCGCCGGAGGGCACGTACTGCTCGGCCCAGAAGAGCGCACCGTAGGTGAGCACGAACAGGCACACGGCCGTTATCGCGATGCTGCGCCACTCTCTGGCTGACGGCCGCGCCTCACCGCGCAGCCGCATGAAGCCGTAGAGCGTCGCTCCGGCTATGAAAAAACGCAGGCCGGCGGTCACGAACGGCGGTGCCGCGAGCACCGCGACGCGGATGGCGAGGAAGGTCGCGCCCCAAAGGAAGTAGATCGCGCCGAACGCGAGCAGCACGCGCATGTCGATCCGCAGCCAGCGCCCGAGCCACGGCGCCAGCGGGCCGCCATCGGGGCCCGGGATTCCTGTAACCTTTGAAAGTTCCATGACTGGTTATGATACGCGTAGCCAAGCGGCTTGTAACCTGCAACAATAGACTCAGAGGTTATAGCTTCATGTCGGCAGAGAGCCCGTCGCCCGCGCCCTTCGATCTGTGCGGTGGACACCCCGCGCTCGATTTCGTGAACTCCCTCGACCAGCGCTTCAGCACAGGCGGCCCGGTCGAGCTGCTGATCGACTACGAGCAGCTGCTGCGCTTCGCTACGGAGAGCGGTTTGCTTTCGGTCCGCCAGGCGCGGGCGCTGGCGCACTCGAGCGCGACTGCCGCCGGGGCGCGGGCAGTGCATGCGGCGCGCGAGCTGCGCGAGGCGCTGGCGGCGACCTTGTACGCCGCCGTGGACGGACGCGCTCCACCGAGCGCCGGGCTGCGAGTCCTCGAGGCGCGCTGCCGCGAAGCAAGTGACCACCGCGAACTGTGCTGGCAAGCGACGGGCTCCGCCGCGGCGCGGCCACGAGCGCGTTGGGAGTGGGGTCGCTCGGAGAGCGCGGCCGAGCTGCCACTATGGATGCTGGCGCTCGCGGCCTGTGAGCTGCTTGCTTCGGCAGACCTCGACCGGGTGCGCGCCTGCGGTTCCGAGACTTGTCGCTGGCTGTTTCTCGATACGAGCAAGAATCACACCCGCCGGTGGTGCAACATGAAGGTGTGCGGCAATCGCATGAAAGCGCGACGCTTCCAGGCGCGCCGCGCACGGCGCAGGCGCGCGCGGCGGCTGCGCGCCTAGCGGCTTACGGGCCGGACCTGGCAGCCGAGGGGGCGCTGCGCCGCACTCCCATGTAAGATCGCAGCACAAGGTTCGTGCACCGGGTCAGCTGCGTGCACAGAAAAACCAGACGTCCGCGAATTCGCATGCGAGTGATGGCACCTCAACGTTGGCATCCGCCTGTCTGCATGACCGTGGTGGCGCTGCTCGCGCTCACGGCCGATGCGAGCACTCCTCCCGAGCCTGCCCACTCAGTGCGGGAAGTACTTCCCGCGGGCGTGGTGCCGCTGCATTACGACCTGGCGCTGGCCCCTGACGCGGACGCTCTCACTTTCAGCGGCAAGGTTGCGATCACCGTCCAGGTCGCCGCCGCCACTTCCAGCGTCACCCTGAACGCCGTCGGCCTGACCTTCGACCATGCCCGCATCGACGATCGGCCGGACGCGCAAGTGAGTCTCGACAAGGCGCTCGGACGGGCCACCTTCACCTTTGGGGACGTCATCCTCGCCGGCCAACACGTCCTGGCCATCGAGTACCACGGCAAGATCGGCCGCACTACGCTCGGCTTCTTCGCCATGGACTATTCGGGCGCCGACGGCGCGCGACGCACGCTGGCCACCAACTTCGAGCCCACCGACGCGCGTGATCTGTTGCCGTGCTGGGACGAGCCGGCGCGCAAGGCGACCTTTACGCTCTCGGTCGATGTGCCGACGAATCGCATGGCCGTCTCCAACATGCCGATCGAGCAGGTTGCGCCGCTGCCGTCGTCGATGCAGCGGGTGCGTTTTGCGCAGAGTCCAAAGATGTCCACCTACCTGCTGTTCCTCGGCATCGGCGATTTCGAGCGCGTCCAGACGAGAGTGGACGGCGTCGACATCGGCGTGGTCGTCAAGCGCGGTGATACGACCAAAGCCGCGTACGCGCTCGAGCAGGCCGGCAGACTGCTGCATTACTACAATGAATACTTCGGCTTCCCCTACCCTCTTCCCAAGCTTGATCTGATTGCTGCGCCGGGACAGTTCGACGGGGGCTCGATGGAGAACTGGGGCGCGATCTTCTATTCGCAAAACCATCTGCTGTTCGATCCCGCCACCTCCACCGAGCTCGACCGCCAGCTGGTGTTCGAGGTGGTGGCGCACGAGATGGCCCACCAGTGGTTCGGCGACCTGGTCACGATGGCCTGGTGGGACGACCTGTGGCTGAACGAGGGATTCGCCAGCTGGATGCAGACTTACGCAGCCGATGACCTCCATCCCGAGTGGCAAACCGGGCTGAAAGCGCTCGGCGACTTCGAGGGGGGTAAGCGCGCCGACTCGCTGCCCTCAACGCATCCGGTGGTCCAGGAAGTCGATACCGCGGACCAAGCGCTGCAGTCGTTTGATGACATCACCTACGCAAAGGGCGCAGCGATCATCACCATGATCAACGCGTATGTGGGTCGCGACCGCTTTCGCGACGGCGTGCGTCGTTACATGCGCGCGCACGCCTACGGCAACACCGTCGACACGGATCTGTGGCGTCCACTGCAGGAAGCCGTTGGGCGGCCGATCATCGGCATCGCGCAGGACTTCACGCGTCAGGAGGGGTTACCGCTGGTACGCGTGCTGCCCGACGGTCGCGGCGTGAAGCTGGCGCAGTCGCGCTTTGCCGACGACCCGGCGACCATCAGCACGCTGCCAGCGCAGCACTGGCGACTGCCACTGGCGATAGGCCCGATTGAGGGTCCCGACACCTACCACTTGCTCCACGGCACAGCGGTGCTTGCTGCGCCCCCGCCGCTGCTGGTGAATGCCGGACAGCTCGGCTACACACGAGTGCTGTATAGCGGCGCGCTGTTCGATGAGCTGCCGTCACACATGCTGGCTCTCAAGCCCGCGGACCAGCTCGGACTACTGAACGACGCGTGGGTATTCGGCATGGCGCGCTACGCCCCGGCGAGCTGCTGGCTGCAGCTCGCTGCGCAGCTGCCCGTCGCTGCCAACCCGATCGTGTGGGAGCGGCTGGTCGACATGCTCGCCGATCTCGACCGACATTACGTGAGCGGGCCCGAGCAGACAGCTTATCGGCGCTTCGCCCTCGGACTGCTCGCACCGCTGGCACTGCGACTCGGCCCGGCAAGCGTCGCGAATGAACCCGCCAATATCGAGATCCTGCGCAGCCAGCTGCACGAGATCCAGGCGCGCTTCGGCGACATGGGGGTGATCGCGGCTGCCCGGGACCGGCTCGCAGCGGTCAGCGGCACGCCGGCGGAGCGGCGCACCGCGCTCAACATCGTCGCCGCGACCGCCGATCCGCAGACATTCGACCAGTTACTGCTGCGCGCGCAACAAACATCCGATCCGCTGCAGAAGCTGCACCTCTACCGGGCGCTGGCGAGCGTCGCCGATCCGACGCTCGCGCGCCGTGTGCTCGACGTCGCGCTTGGCGATCAGGTTCCGGCCGGCACTGCGCCCGACCTTGTTGAGCGCCTCGCGCAGGTGCATGCGGACCTCGTCTGGGACGCGCTGGCACCGCGACTCGACGATCCACAGCTGCCACTGACCAGGGACGAGCGCTGGCGTCTGGCGTCCGAGGTCGCCCGCTTGTCGGCCCGGTCAGAGCGCATCACCGATCTCGAGGCGTACGTACGGCAGCATGTGCCCGCCGAAGCGCGCAAACCCTTCCTCGGCGCGGTTGCCGATATTCGCAGGAATCAACGGATCGTCGCGCAGGTGCTACCGGAAATCGACCGCTCGGTCGGCGCGCGGCAGGCCTCCGCCAATTCGCACTAGTCGGACCGGCGCGACGGCGTAGTGGTCCCCCGCGGCGACGGTAGCCCTCAGACCTGCATCCGCTGACCTCTGCCCGAAAAGGAGGTCACGCGGGCCCAGGCCGGAAAACGGTTCAAGCTCTGGCTTGACCGTTAGCACCTCCCTCGAACAGACGCGCCACGACCGCGCCGAAAATGAAACCACCGACGTGCGCGGCGTACGCCACACCGCCTGAGGGCTGGGGCTGATGGGTCACGGCGCCGAGGCTCACCGCCTGAATCAAGAACCATACCCCGATCAGAACCGCGGCCGGTATATAGGCAACGTCCACGAACACGAAAATGACGAGCAGCGAGCGAATCTGGTCACGCGGATAGGTCACCAGAAACGCTCCCATCACGGCGGCAATCGCGCCGCTTGCACCCAGATTCGGAACCGTGGAATCCGCACCGGCCGCTATTTGCGCCAGCGCCGCCGCCAACCCTCCGAGGAGATAGAAGACCAGGTAACGCGGCCGGCCCATCAGGTCTTCGACCTCGGGGCCAAAGGCCCAGAGAAATACCATGTTGCCGATGATGTGCGACCAGCTGCCGTGCATGAACATCGCAGTGAGGATGTTGATCCAATGTCGCCCGGCGACAATGTCCGCCGGGACCATCGACCAACGCGTCACGAAAGGCTCACCGCCAAACAACTCGACTATGAAAACCAACGCGTTGAGCACGATGATCCCGGCCGTGACAGTCGGGAAACTGGTAGGACGCCGGGACGCGTCAGTGAGCGGAATTATCGGCATACGAAATCCTCGAAAGACAAGGTCGAGCTCAGCTCACAGGTTGCGTTGGCCCGAGCGCCGAGATACACGCCCGTACGCCGGCAGCCCGCGGCAACGGCGGCGCATGCGCGGCCTCAGGCGGTCGATCGGCGGCGCGTCTGTTAGGCGCGTGTAACCTTGCTGACGAAGCTCCGAATCTTGAAAGCGAACAGCACGAGCAGCACGCCAAATACGATGGCGTAGACGCCGATCAGCGTAAGCACGGCGAGTGCACCGGCTTCCGGCTGCGCAATCAGCCAAACCCCGAACGCCACCGAGACCACGCCCGCGAGGATCAGCAGCCATTCGTTCTTGATCACCTGGCGCAAGCGGATTGCAGCGGCGATCTCGAGCACGCCGGTGGCGATCGCCCAGAGTGCAATATAAAAGAGCAGCGCAAGCGCCGTGATGTCGGGCTTAACGAAGGCCAGGATACCCACTGCAATCCCGAGCAGACCCCAAAACAGCAACACGCCCCACGAGTCAAGCTCGTTGCGCGCCGCAATCGCCACCGAGACACCGAGAGTTCCCTCGATCAGCACGTATACGCCGAAGAGGTATACCAACACCTGCAGTGAGATCTGCGGCTTCGCAAAAATCAAGATGCCAAACCCGATGGCGACGCAGCCGCGCAGCAGCATCAGCCACCAATTGCGGGACAGAATGGAACCCAGGTTCTCGAGGCTGTTCATGACGCGCTCCCTTGATCTTAATGGTTGTTCTTCTCTGTCAGGTCAGCGCTGGTCGCTGGCCGAACCACGTCCGAGACACACGCCGGCGGAGTCTAACGCGACTGCCGGTCGGCGGCTAGTTTCGCTCGCCCGATCTGCGAGCCTGGACCAGGCCGTCCGCTCACCCGTGCCGTCAAGCAGGCTTGATATTCGCGTTCAGTCGGAAAAGATTCATCGGGTCGTACTGCTTCTTCAGTGCCGCCAAGCGAGTGAAGTTCGGCCCGTAGTTGCTGTCTATTCCCTTGGGGTCGTCGTTCAGATTCACGTAGTAACCCTCCGTGAAGGGCACCAGCTTGCTCCAGGTCGCGTGAATCGCTTTGCGGCCCGGCTCATCCTGCGACGGCTCCTTCCACAGTCCGATCAGCATCATGTTGGCGACCGCGTTTCGATGTGAGAACGCCGTGGCCGACTGCGGAACGTCAGTCACCGCACCGTTGGCGTTCTCGAAGAACATGACACTGCCCTCCGGCCGGGGCTCGTCGGCGAGCAAGCCGATCAGCCCGGAGGAGTACTCGCGCACGAAACCACCCTTGAGGTACCAGTGCGTCGGATCCAAAGGAGGCGTATCGAACTGGGTTTGTACGACAAGGTAGCTCTGCGGCCCGATCGTGTTCTTGATCGGCTTGCCGAAACGCTGCAGAGGCTCGAGTAGCTTCGCGCCGGCCTTGGCATCGCCGGAGTAGACGACGTAGATCTGCGCGCCGGGCTTGCCGTCCTCGTTCGGTGCGAGTTGCAGATCGACGGCGAGCTCGCGCGGAGCGTGCGTGATGAGGTTGGCGTAGAACTCGATCGCGTCCCGGAGCTGCGCGGTCGGGAAATCGACGTGTCCCGCGAGGACCGTGGGGTTGAGCGGATGGAGGCGATATTCAAATGAAGTTGCGACTCCGAAGTTTCCGCCACCACCGCGTATTGCCCAGAACAGATCCGGCTCGTCGCGCTCGCTCACACGCCGCACCTTGCCGTCTGCGGTCACGAGCTCCGCGCTGATGAGGTTGTCACAGCTGAGACCGAACCGCCGCGATAGCCAACCGAAACCACCGCCGAGCGTCAGTCCCGCGACTCCGGTGTTGGAGATCTGTCCGAGCGGCATCCCCAATGCATGTTTCTGGGTTGCCGCATCGACGTGCGCCACCCAAGCTCCAGGAGCCACCCGCGCCGTTCGAGCGTCCGGATTCACGTCGACCGCGCGCATGGACGAAAGATCAATCACGAGCCCGCCGTTGCAGGTCGAGTGCCCCGGCAAGCTGTGTGCGCCGCCGCGCACCGCGAGCAACAGCTCCCGTTCACGTGCGAAAGTCACGGCGCGCACGACGTCTTTGCTGTCTGCGCAGCGGGCAATCAACGCCGGGTGCTTGTCAATCATTCCGTTCCACACGTGGCGCGCCACCTCATAGCCCTCCTCCCCCGGGGCGAGCAGCGTTCCGCTCAGGCTGGCGCGCAGGTCCCGAACCGCCGCGCGTTCAATGGTTGTCTCCGCGCCGGAGAGCTTCACGGCGCGCAGCTCCGCATCTTGTGAAGAATCACCGGCAGCCGCGACCAGCCGGCCAACAGGCAGCAACGTCGCGGCGCCAGCCGCCACACTCATTCCGCAGAAGTCGCGTCGCTTCATCTGAGCTACCCCCGGGAGTTTCTTTAGTCAGGCGCTGGCGGCAGCGTCGAGGACATCATCCTCCTTTGCCGGCAGGTGGTACAACCGGTGTCTGAGGTCGACGGTGACGAGCTCGCAGGCACCTCAGCGAGTCAGGTACTCCCGCCACGGAACGAAGTAGTACTTGCACCAGCCTTCCGACGCCCCGGCGAAATCACGTTCAGCCAGGTCGACGTGGGTCAATTCAATACGTCGGCCCCTTGGTTTTCAAGTCGCACGATTCATCGTACGAGAGTGGGGCGGTCAACATCGCATTTGAGCATGACCGTCGCTCGCAGCAGCGACCCTAGCGAGGTTCCCATTAACGCGGCACTTCGCTGTTGGTAGCGTACCTGCAATGCCGCTCACGATTTTCTTGCGCAGTTTGCAAGTCCAAACGAGTCTCTCTCTAGAGACAATGTTTCTTTTCGTCTTTGGCCGCACGCACTCGAGATGCATGTATACTCCACGCTCTCAGCCAAGTACGAGCTGAGTTGGCCCGCGTATTCTCGCTGGCTATATATAGGATATTTCCCCTATGGATCATTCAAAGAGCGTCGCCGGCGCGGCGGCCATGTTGCTCGCGTGCGTGTTCTCCGTATCCAGTGCGGCTGCTGCTGCACCGGACGGTCAGGTGCGCATGGAAGACATCAATTTTCAGGATCTGAATCTCACCACAACCGCTGGCGTGGATGCGCTCTACCAGCGTATTCATGCGGCTGCACAACGCGTGTGCACTGTCTCCGGACAAGCCGAACTGGGTGCTGCATCGGCCTCGGCGAAGTGCACCAAAGACGCGGAAGCTCGGGCTGTCGAGAAGATTAATCTGCCTGCACTCACGGCGTTCGCCGCGAATCGCTGAGAGAGCCATACGGGGTCCGGTCCGGACAAGAACGAAAGGTCCGGACCCTTTTTTTGCTCAGGTGCCGGGTCGCCCTACGGGCGCGCTTCGGCCCACTCACATCAGGACTTGGCGGAGAGGGGGAGATTCGAACTCCCGAAACCCTTACGGGTTTGCCGGTTTTCAAGACCGGTGCATTCAACCGCTCTGCCACCTCTCCGATCTAATCGACTCATTCACTTACATGAATTCTATCAGGCTGCGGAGAGCGCTTCGGAACTGCGAGTGCAGCGGCGACGCGCTGACCTGCTCCGCCGCTTTCGTACCAGATCATGAATGAACAGCCAGGTCGATCAGCTGTCAGTTTCGACGCCGATCGATCACCCGCCGCGCCTTGCCGGCCGAGCGCTCCAGGGTGTTGGGCCCGAGCACCCGCACGTGAACCGAGATGCCGGCGGACGATTTGACGTCGTGGACGAGCTCGCGCGCCGCGGCCTGCTCGGCCGCCACGTTCGCCCGCGAGGCACTCGCCCATTCGACGTTGACCGTGAGGCGGTCGACGTGCCCTTCCCGGTCGACCTCGATGAGGTATACGGGCGCGAACTTGCCGCGTTTCAGTATCAGTTCCTCGATCTGACTGGGGAAGACATTGACGCCGCGAATGATCAGCATGTCGTCGGTGCGTCCGCCGATCCGGCCGAGGCGACGCATGCCGCGCGCCGTTGGCGGCAGCAGCCGCGTACGGTCGCGCGTGCGATAGCGAATCACCGGCAGCGCTTCCTTGGTGAGCGAGGTGAGCACCAGCTCACCTTCGGCTCCGTCGGCCAGCAGGCCGCCCGTGTCGGGGTCGATGATCTCGGGATAGAAGTGATCCTCCCACACCACCGGTCCGTCGCGCGTCTCGATGCACTCGCTGGCGACGCCGGGGCCCATCACCTCCGACAGCCCATAGATGTCCACGGCCGCCAGCCCGAGGCGCTGCTCGATCTCGTGGCGCATGGATTCTGACCAGGGCTCGGCACCCAGGATGCCTATTTTCACCGGACAGTCGCGGGCGCTGAGACCGCGCCGCTCGAGCTCCTCGGCGATGGTCAGCGTGTACGAGGGCGTCGCCATGAGGATCTCGGGCCTGAAATCGATGATGAGCTGCGCTTGTCTTTCCGTCTGCCCACCGGACAGCGGTACCACACTGCAGCCGAGACGTTCTGCGCCGTAGTGGCAGCCGAGGCCGCCGGTAAACAGCCCGTAGCCATACGCGATGTGCACGATATGGCCCGGCCGGCCGCCGGCGGCGTAGATCGAACGCGCCGCAAGGCCCGCCCAGGTGTCGATGTCCTTCCTGGTGTACCCAACGACCGTGGGCTGTCCGGTAGTGCCGCTGGAAGCGTGAATGCGCACCACCTGCTCGCGTGGGACCGCGAACATGCCGAACGGATAATGGGCGCGCAGATCGTCCTTCAGAAGAAAGGGAAAGCGAGCGAGATCCGCGAGCGCCTTGAGGTCGCCCGGGTGCACGCCCGCGGCATCGAATGCGCGCCGGTAGTGGGCGACATTCGCGTAGGCGTGTGCGATCGACCAACGCAGCCGCTCGAGTTGCAACGCCGCCAGCTCATCGCGGCTTGCCGTCTCGATCGGCTCGAATCGCTGCTGCATGTGGAGCCGCACTCCCGGATTGGCATGCTCGGGCTCGAGTATGCCCCAAAGTACCAGCAGAACCTGAAGGGGCTGATCATTTCCAACATGGTGCCGAGGTGCCGATGCAGGGGCCGAGCGAAATGGGTGCCGGCGGCAAACTCGTGGCCTGGGACCGGACGGCCGACTTGGCGCAAATCGCCGTGCCAACTCTGTCCGTGGGCGCCCGTTATGACACGATGGAGCCGGCCCAGATGAAAAAAATCGCCAACGGCGTGAAGAAGGGCCGCTACCTCTACTGTCCCAACGGCAGCCACTTCGCCATCTACGACGATCAGAGCGTCTACATGGCAGGAGTCATGCAGTTCATTCTCGATGTCGACTCGGGCCGCTTTTAGCGACTCGGCTGATCTGAGGGGGCACTTGAGATCCGTTGCTCCGGTCGGGCATGGCGCGAATGCCCGATAGTGCTGCGCATACACCCGCGCGCCGCACCGCGCTCGCCACATCTGCGCCACTCGGCTAACATGACACCCAGGGCAGGAGGTCTCTCAATTACGTCAACTTCCAAGCCGCCGCTGTCGCGCGCCGAACGCCGTCCGGGGCTGTTCGCCGCCTTCTCGGAGCGACGCTACGCCAAGCGCGCGAGCCACGAATTGCTCGAGTTGCTCCATACGGAGCAGCGCGCCCATCCGGAGCTGAAGGGCCGAGCGCTGTACGAGGCGGTGATTGCGCGCCGCCTGGGCCCCGGCGGCGCGAGCCGCGCAGCCCAGATCGTGTTGCGCGCCGAGGAAAGCTTCACCGACTGGCCGGTGGACCGCGAGCTGCGGTTTCGTCACGTCGCGCACTACCAGATCTTCGATGAATACACGCACCGCGCCGGTGCCCGCCATAGCACACGAACCAACATCGGCGTCGTGGTGGCGCGCATCATCCCGGAAGAAGCCTGAGCTCCGGCCCCGTCATAATCCTGTAACCCTCCCCTGGGGACGAACCCGTTGGCCGCGAGGATGAGCGCGCGGCCCGCCGACTCACATCCGCGCTCCAACCGGTGTCTCATATGCACACCGAAAACGGACCCTCGGAGAGCGCAAATGAAGACGACGGCTTTGGCAATGACCGGATCACTGCTGATCAATTTGGTACTCGGGCTGGCGATTGCCGCCCTGTTCAGCGCCGCGCCACTCGCGCACGGAGCGCAGCCGCAGCAGTCACAGGCCTGCGCGGGAACGCATGGCATACGCACGGAATCGAGTGCGACGCGATCGGCAGCCGTGCCCGCGGGGCATCGCAGCTACGTGGTCGCCGCGCGTATGGGCTGGGCGATGGGTTGAGCGGTCGGCTACTGGTTGATCGCGGGCGCGGCGACCAATGCCGACCGCAGTGCCGGTGCGAGCGCTGGCCGGACTCAGTCGACGGCCACGCCCGTTGCGGTCACCGGCGCGGTAACACGAGCCGAGCGCAGCATCATAACCGCCGCATAGGTCACCACGGCGGTCACCAGCCAGCGCATGGTGGTGAGCGGCAGTGACTTCACGATATAGAAGGCGACCAGCACCCCGACAAAACCACCGGCGGTGAGACCGAGCGCCGGAACGTGGGCGAACCGTCCGGAGCGAAAGAACCTGAGGCTCGCCACCGGCTGCAGCATGCCGTCGCTCCCCATCATGATGGGAAATGCGGCCAGCGGATGCATGCCGAGTAGCGACAGCACAATCATCGATGGCGCGTAGTTGCCGATGCCGACGCACATTAGCGCCCCCAACACGAAGCTGACCGTCACCGCCACCGCAAAGCGCCACCCGGAGAGCGCAAACGCCGCCCCGGCCCCCGGGAACGCGCCGAGGTTGGTCATGGCGAAAAACGTCGCCCCGATGAGCAGCGCCACACCCATGAAAAGCTGGATGGAGCGCCGCGGCATGCGGCTCACGACTCCGGCCCCGAGCCACGCCCCGGCTGTGGCACTCGTCACCGTGGCGGCGAGCAGCGCCGGTTCCACCTTCACCGCGGTGATGAACAGGACTGTTTCGAGAAAGCCCGCCGCGTTCAGACCCACGTTGAGCGTTCCCGGGATCAACTCATCGCTCGGCCGGCCGCGGATCTTGAAGAGCGCCGTTGTCGGCGCAAACGAGCCGATGCCGAGCGTATCGAAGAACATCACCAGGGTGCCGATGCCGATGTCGACAGGACCGGGCCGGCCACTCAGGCCGTAACGCCGCACGGCCCGGAGCCAGCCGAAGACGAACGCGACATTGGCGAGCACGAGGGCCGCGAGGAGCCCGATTTCGGCGGCATTCACGTTCTGTCCGCTAGGCCGTGGCGGGAGCGCGCTCGCGCAAACGTTGGCGCGCGCGTGTCAGAGCGTCAACGAAGCGCAGGTACTGGATGGCGGCACGGGCCCCGAGACGGCTCAGGCCGTGAAACGGCACGGGTTGCACCGGCGTCACCGGGAAGCCGAGCTCCGCCACCGACGCACCACAGGCGCGCTGCGCCAGCAGCCGTCCCATCATGGTCGCCATGGCCACCCCCCTGCCGTTGTAGCCAAGACCTGCGAGCAGCCCCGGGGCGAGCTCGTGCAGGTGCGGCAGGTGATCGCGCGTCATTGCCACCAGACCCCCCCAGTGATACTCGAACGCGATGCCCTCGAGTTGCGGAAAGATCTCATGCACCGCGTCGTATTGGTAGCGCACTGCGTGCGTGCTCGGCGCTTTGGCGAAGGTTCCGCGCGAGCCGAGCACCAGCCGCCCTTGCGGTCCCATGCGAAAATAACGCAGCAGATGCCAGGTGTCTGAGGCGGCCTGCCCTTGCGGCAGGATCGTGCGGCGCAGCTCCGCTGGAATGGGTGCAGTCGCGACCTGAAACGACGGTATCGCCACCATGGTGCGTCGCAGCTCATCGCTGATACCGTCGGTGTAGGCGTTGGTCGCGATGATCACGACCGGCGCGGTGACGCTCCCCGCGGGTGTCTCAACGCTCCAGCCGTCGCCCGCGCGTGCCAGTCGTACGGCCGGCGTGCGGGTGTAGAGGCGACCGCCGCCCCGCAGCAGCGCGTGTGCGAGCCCGCGGACATAGGCGAGTGGCTGCAGCGTTCCGCCCCGCCGGTCGAGCAGCCCGCCGCAGTAGCGCGCCGAGCCCGTGAGTTGTCGCACCTCGGGCGCGGACAACAACTTGACCGCCGCGCCGCGCCGCGACCACTGCTCGACCCGTTGTGCCAGCTGCGCCAACGCCAACTCGGAAGTGGCGGGCTGGATCCAACCCGTACGAGTCGCCTCGCATTGAATCGCGTGGCGGGCGATCAGGTCGAACACTAGGTCGGGACCAGCAGCGGCGGTGGCGGCCAGCCGCCCGCCCGCGTCCGGCCCGAGCATCTCTCCCAACGTGTCGGGGTCATGCTTCACGCCGGGGATGACCTGCCCGCCATTGAGGCCCGAAGCGCGCTCGCCGATTTCCGCGGCGTCCATGACAACGACATCGCGGCCGGCCTCGGCGAGATGCAGTGCCGCCGACAGACCGGTGTAACCCGCGCCGATGACGGCCGCCTGCGCGCGCAGCGAGCCGGCGAGTGCACCGCACGCGGGGCCAGCCGGTGCCGTCACCGACCACAGCGATTGCAGGGCCACGACCGACATTGATCGACTCTCGGGCAGCGCACGGACGCCGCGCGCAACGCATCTATTATGCCCGACGCGCACCTTTCGCCGCCCCTGACGTTGTGCGAGACTCCGCGTGAGCCGCACCCGGCGCGCATGCGCGACCAGGCTCCAAGCAACACTAACCGGCGATTGGGTGACCGATGCGCTCTCCTCTTCTGTTTTGCGTGGCACTGTCGTGCGCACTCCCGGCGGCGGCTGCGCCGGCGACCCCACCACCCCTGCCCGCCGAGCACCTGATCGTTGAACGGCTGCCGGCGCGCAGCCCGCACCGGGTGTACCTGTTCGATGAGATGTTCGACAACGAGACCGACCAGCGGGTGCACGTCTTCGACGGCGACAGCTACCGTCGTCTGGGCCAGATCGACGCGGGCTTCTACCCGAGCATCAACCTCTCGCCTGACGGCAGTTCCACGGTCGTAGCGACCACCTATTTCGCGCGCGGCACCCATGGCGCCCGCATCGACGTGGTCGAATTCACCGACAACTCGACGCTCGCCGTGACACGCGAGATCGTGCTGCCGGGAACCAAGCGGGCGCAGACTCTGCCGACGCTGTTCAACATCGCCTTCAGCGCCGACGGCCACTTTCTCTATGCCGCCTACGTGACACCCGCCGCCTCGTTCGGTGTGCTCGACCCCGCGCACGGGACCGTGCTCGGAGAGATCGACACGGCCGGTTGCGTGCTCGCGATTCCCTCCGGGCCGAATCGCGTGTCCTCGATCTGCGAGAGCGGCCGGCTGCTCACGGTCACTCTCGATGCGCAGGGTCGCGAAGCCTCACGCGCGATGTCGGAGCCGTTCTTCGACGCGGATCGTGACCCGGTGTTCGTGCAGGGAATCGCCACGGCGCGTGGCTACGCGTTTCTGTCGTTCCTCGGCGACGTGCACGAGATCGACTTCAGCGGTCCCCAGCCCCAGATCGCGCCGGTGTGGTCACTGGTGAGCGCGAGCGAACGCGGCCACTGGCGGCCGGGAGCCGAGCAGGTTGGCGCGATCCAGCGCGCCCTCGGGCGTCTGTACGTGCCGATGCACCCCGGCGGTGAGGGCACGCACAAGGACGGCGGCACGGAGATCTGGGTGTTTGACCTCGCGACGCACCACCGTCTGGCACGCTGGCCGGTCACCAGCCAGGGGCTTACGCGCGTGGTCGCGGTCGAGGTCACGCAGGACAGCGCACCGTTGCTGTTTGCCGCCACTGACAAGGCCGATCTCGCCGTGCTCGATGCCCTCACCGGCCGCATCCGCCACGTCGAGAGGCACTTCGGCCAAACTCCCTGGCAATTGCTGACGTCACCCTGAAAGCGCGGTGTCTCAAGATGCGCTCGCTCGACCGGCTGTTCGAACACTCCACGCGCTCGCTGGCGCGGCGCACCTCACGCCGCAGCCTGCTCGCCTCGCTCGGCCAGGTGCTGACCGGCGCGGCGCTGTTGCCGCTGTTGCCGATCGATCGCAGCGGGCGCGCGTACGCTGCCGAGGGAAAGTCCAACGGCCCCGAGAGCTGCGACTACTGGAAGTACTGCGCGATTGACGGCTCGTTGTGCGCCTGCTGCGGCGGCAGCTCTTCGTCCTGCCCGCCAGGCAGCGTCCCCTCGCCGATCTCGTGGATCGGCACCTGTCACAATCCCGGCGACGGCCGCGACTACATCGTCTCGTACAACGACTGCTGCGGAAAGAGCAGCTGCGGGTCGTGCGACTGCGTTCGCAACGAAGGCGAGAAGCCGATGTACCGGCCCTCGCGCAACAACGATCTCAACTGGTGCATGGCCAACACCGACTCCAACAGCTACCACTGCACCGTGTCCGTGATCCTCGGGGTCGCCGGCAAGTGAGTCTGCCCGCCTGCGCCACGTGGTTGACAGCCCGTGGTGCGCCGCCGGCAACCCACCCGGGGCGCGCGATCCTTGCGGCACTCACGTTGAGCGCTGCAGCGTGCGTGCGGGCCGCCGACTCGCCGGGCCCGGCCTATCCGCAGGGCGCAGCTGCGTTCCAGGCCAACTGCGCCATTTGCCACGGGCCCACCGGGGCCGGTGTCGCCTCGCTCGCTCCGCCGCTGCTTGCTTACCCCGCGCGCTACGCGGCCTCAGCCGAAGGACGGCGCCAGCTTGCGCTGACGGTGCTGTACGGGATGTTCGGCGAGATCACGGTGGGCGACAGCCGCTACAACTTCCAGATGCCGGAATTCGTGCGTCTCGACGATACGACGCTCGCCGCGGTGCTGAACTTCCTGGTGTTTGACCTCGGTCATGCGCCGGCGCAGACCGCGCCGGTCAGCGCCAGCGAGATCGCCGCCGAGCGCGCGCATCCGCTCGACGGCGCCGCGGTGCGCGAGCACCGCCAGAGCGTGTTAGCGTCCGGAACCTGACAGATGCCACGTCGCTCGCTGCTCGCAGCCGCCGCCCTCACCGCCGGTGCGCTCGCCGGCGCGGCGAGCGCCAGTCCCGCGGAGGACTACACGCTCTACTGCATGGGCTGCCACGGCCCGCAGGCGCAGGGCGTGCCGGGAAAGATTCCGCCGCTCGCCGGCTCGCTGGCGCTCTTCATGCGCACCCCGGAGGGCCGTGATTACGTGTTGCGTGTCCCCGGAGCGGCAAACTCGGCGCTCCCGGATGCGCAGCTCACTGCCGTACTCAACTGGCTCGCCGAGACCTTCCCCGCTGCCGACCAGCCACTGCCGGCGCCCTTCAGCGTCGCGGAGCTCGCGCGCGTCCGACGCACGCCGCTCGCCAACGTGCAGGCCGTGCGGCGCGAGGTGGTGCAGGCGCTCGCCGCCAGCGGCGCGGCGCCGGCGACGCAGTACTGAGGCCGCGCAGCGCTCCCGGCGCGCCTGCCGACCACCATCTGCGCTCACTGACGGAATATGGCAGTGATACCGAAGGTGCGCGGACGGAAAGTGTAGTCACGCTGCAAGCGGCTGACACCCGGCACCAGCGGATTGATGGTGTTGTTGAAGTCCGTGATGGTGTGCGAGTCGGTGAGGTTGTCGACGAACGCCTGTAATGACAGCCGCCCGAACTGCATGCCGCCCCGCATGCTGACGAAAGTCGTCGACGGCAACACGAAATTCGCCTGATCGAACTGCGAAGTGTTCGGGTCGAGGCTCGCGGTGGGCCACTTGGCGTGCGCCTCGTATTCGCCGTCGACCCGCACAAAGGTGTCGCGTGAGAACACCGGGAAGTGGTACTCCAGCCCCATAGCGGCCGTGAATGGCGCAGTGGGCTGGCCGCCACCGGTTTCGCTGCTCGCGCTCACGATCGCATTGCCATTCGCGACCAGCGGGCGCGAGTCGGCCGCACAGCCCGGCGCCGGCACGCCGTTCGGGCACGGCGGAGCGAAGCGGAAGTCCTCGGTGTAGCGCGCCTGCGTGTAGCCGAGCGCCAGCTCGACGGTAAACGCGCTGGTGACCGAGAAGTCTGCCTGCAGATCGGCGCCCTTCACGGTCGCGTTGCCGGTGTTGGCGATAAAGGAGATCTGGCACACCGGCGGCACGATCAGCTGCTGGATGTTGTTCCACTGGATGTAATAGATGCTGGTCGCGAGGCGCACGCGATTGTTGAAGTTGTTCTTGGCGCCCACCTCGTAGCTCTTCACCGAATCTGAGCTGAACGTCCCCGGATCCGTATTGATGCCGAAATTCGCAAAGTCGGTCGGGCACGCCGCATTCGGGATCGGGTTGTTCGCGCCTCCCGGACGGAAGCCCTTGGCGTAAGTCGCGTAGAACAGATTGTTCAGGTCCATCTGATACTCCAGGCCCAGCTTCGGGGTGAAGGCATTTTCGGTGATATCGCCGGTGCCGGCCCGTGGCGGTGCGTACAGCTGCGGACCACCGGTATAGGTGTCGAACGAGTACTTCATGTGCGAATAGCGTGCGCCGACGGTTGCCTTGAGCTGCTCGGTGAAGCTGTAAGTCAGTTCGCCGAAGACCGCGAGCTGCGTGTCCTTGGAGCTCGTCCTGAGGAAGTACGAGTCATTCGGGTAATCCGGGACGTACGGCACCCCGATGCAGTTGCCCGTCACCGGGTCGATGTAGCAGAACACCTGCAGGTAAGGCAGACCGAGCACGTTCATCGTCAGATTGTTGAGCAGCGGGTCGTGGATCTGTTCCAGATAGGTCTGGCGGTTCTCGTTTGCGAACACGCCCGCGGTCCACACCAGTCGCGAGTTTGGATCGGTCGACTGCAGACGGATCTCCTGAACGATGTTGTCCTGGCCGTTGTCGATGGTCGAGGGCGCGTGATACTGCAGGCCGCCGGGGACGTGCAAGCCGTTGCCGTCGAGCAGCGGATAGCTGACACCCGTCTGCCACGGCAGCAAGAAAATCGGCGCCGCGTTCTGCGTCTGGTAATAGCCGAGGTTGTACAGCGTGCCCTCATAGCCCGTTTGGTTCGTGCGATGATAGAAGGAGGTGTTGGAGATCAGCTGCGCAGAGCCCAGATCGCCCTGGATCTTGAGCGCGGTCAGGTAGAACTGGTCGGGGTTGTTGCGCTCATTCGGGTCGGCGCTCGCGAAATGGTTGTTACCCGCATCTGAAAACAGCGGCCAGTAGTCCGAGATGTTATGGCGCTTGCGATCCTGGTAGTAGATGCTCGGGGTGAAGGACCACTTTTCCGACGGCGCCCACAGGAACGCCAGCCTCAGGAGGGTTGTTTCCTCGTGGTTGGCGTTCTTGTCTACCGCGAAGGTGTACGGGTCGAGGTGATCGATCCAGCCGCCGTCACGGCGGTACCAGACGGTGAGCCGCGCGCCGAGTGTGTTGTCCACCAACGGTCCGCCGACGGCGACTCCTGCCTCGTAGCTCGGATCGCCGCCCTGGGTCGTGGCAAGCTCCGCGCGGCTGTAGATCGTCGTCCGGGTGAGACTCGGCTGCGTCGTGATGTAGCGTACGGTACCGCCCTCCGACCCCGAGCCGAATAGGGTCCCCTGCGGACCGCGCAGCACTTCGATGCGGTCGATATCGAAGGACTTGGGCAGCGCCTCGTCGGGGCTGAAGGCGAGCGCGCGCAACTGAATCGGCGTGTCGTCGATGTAAATGCCGGTGGTCCCGGCGCCGCCGGTGCCGGAGATGCCGCGGATCGAGATGTTGTTGGTGCCGGAGTTGTCGAAGTTCACCCCCGGGGTGAAGCGCGCGACTTCGGAGAAGTCCTTGATACCGCGCTCGTCGAGAGCCTCCTGAGTCAGGGCGGTCACGCTGATCGGAACCTTGGAAAGGCTCTCTTCGCGCCGCGTCGCGGTGACGACGACTTCCTGCAGGCCGCCGGCCGCCTCCGTCGCGGACGCGGCCGGCTGCTCCTGCGCTCGCAGTGTCTCGGGCACGCAGGCCAGTCCAAGCACCGCCGCGAGCGCCGCGAATGGTGCCGCGCCTCTCGCACACGCAATCCGGGACCCGTGGTACTCGCGCCGCATAGCGCCTCCCCTAAGCTGTTTTTAATTGTTGCGCCACACTCGTCGTGTGGCACTTTACTCACAAGCTTACGCTCAGCTCAAGCGCCGAGGCCACGGCGCACCGGCAGCGTCCGTACGCGCTTACCCGTAGCGGCGTAAATCGCGTTGCAGAGTGCCGCCGCGACGCACGCGGTACCGGTCTCGCCGACTCCACCGGGGGCTGCGCCGCTCGGTACCAGGTACGTCTCGACTCGCGGCGCCTCGGCGATGCGCAGCGTCGGGAAATCATCGAAGTTGCTCTGCTCGACCCGCCCGTCGGCGATCGTGATCTCGTTCCCAAGCGCTGCACTGAGCCCGAAAGTCACGCCGCCCTCGAGCTGCGCCCGTACCCCGTCGGGATTCACGACCTGGCCGCAGTCCATGGCGCACACCACGCGCTCGACGCGCGGCGCGCCCGCGGCACCGATGCTCACCTCGGCGACTTCCGCGAGGTAGCTGCCGAAGGCAAACTGCAGCGACACGCCGCGCCCTCGTCCCCGTGGCAGCTTGCCGCCCCACCCGGAGCGCTCGGCCGCCAGGTCGAGTACCGCCCGCGCGCGCGGCGCCTTGAGCAGCGCACGCCGATACTCGATCGGATCGGTGCGCGCCGCGGCCGCGAGCTCGTCGATGAAGCTCTCGACCACGAACACGCTGCGCGTCGGGCCGACGCCGCGCCACCAGCAGGTCGGTACGCCCGCGGGGTCGCGCCGCACGTAGCGCACCTCCATGTTCTCGAACGCATACACCGGGTCGGCCGCAGCCTCCACGGCGTCGATATCGAAATTGTCCTTGAGCGGCAGTCCGTAGTAGATCGCGGTGACCGCAGGGCCTGCGATCGTGTGACGCCAGGCGAGCAGACGGCCGTGCGCATCGAGCCCGGCGGACAGCCGATCGACGTAATAGGCGCGGTACTGGTCGTGCTGAATGTCCTCCTCGCGCGACCACAGCACGCGTACGGGGCCCTGCACGTGCCGCGCAATGCGCGCCGCCAGCACGATGCCGTCCACCTCCAGCCGCCGGCCGAAGCCGCCGCCGATCAGGTGATTGTGGAGCTCGATCTGCGCCGGCTTCAATCCGAGCGCGGCGAGCTTCGCGACTGCGCGGTCAGGGACCTGGGTACCGACCCAGATCTCGCAGCGATCCGCGCGGTAATCGATCGTGCAGTTCATCGGCTCGAGCGTCGCATGAGCGAGGAACGGCTGGTGATACACCGCCTCCACGTGGCGCACAGCGCGCGCGGTCGCCGCACTGACATCGCCGGCGTGTGCGGCCACTACGCCTTGCTCGCTTGAGGCGGCCTCGAGGTCGGCGACCAGCATCGACTGCTGCACGCTGCCGTTCGGCCCGTCAAGCCAGCGCGGCGCGAGCGCTTTCATCCCCTTCATCGCCGCCCAGGTGTCCGCGGCGACCACGGCGATCACATCGCCCTCGTTGACGACCTGCGACACGCCGCGGATCGCGAGCGCCGCTTCGCTCGATAGCTTGTCGACCGTCCCGCCCGCGACGGGGGAGAGAGCGATGAGTGCAACTTGCGCGTGCGGCGGGCGTGCGTCGATGCCGAATACGGCGCTGCCGTCCACCTTCGCGGCGGTGTCGCGGCGCGGCGTGGCGTGGCCGATGAGCTTGAATTGCTCGGGCGACTTGAGCGGCGGCACCGCCGGCACCGGCAGTGCCGCGGCTGCGCGCGTCAGCTCGCCGTAGGGGAGCTTGCGGCCGGAGGCGGCGTGGATCACCGCGCCGTGCTCGGCGCCACAGGTGTCGGCGGGCACGCCCCACTGCGCAGCCGCCGCCTGCACGAGCATTAGACGTGCAGTAGCGCCCGCCTGCCGTAGCGGCAGCCAGCACTGCACGATCGAGGTGGAGCCCCCGGTCGCCTGATCACGCGCGAAGCCGTACGCCGCCGGGTCGACCGCGAAGCCGTAGATCGCCGCATCCACCGGGAAGCCGTAGCGTGCGGGATCGGGCGGCGCCGGCTCCACTGTGATCGCGTCCAGATCCACTTCGAGCTCCTCGGCGATCAGCATTGGGAGCGAGGTCCAGGTGCCCTGCCCCATCTCGACTTTGGGCATGACGAGCGTGACTCGTCCGCCCGACTCAATGCGCACGAATGCGTTCAACTCCCCACCGTGGCCCGCCTCGGTCGCGCCGGTCGCGCCGGTCGCGACGCCGCTCCCGCCCCCGCGCCCGCCACACGCCACGGCGAGCACCAGTGCTCCGCCGACCGCGGCGGACGAGAACACGAACTCGCGCCGCGTGATGCCTGCTGCCGTCACTACGCTCACCCCCCGGGCGTGAGTCGCGTCAGCCCGCCCATCCATGGCGTGAGCACCGGCGGTATGCTCACCGAGCCGTCGGCGTTCTGGAAGTTTTCCAACACCGCCACCAGCGTTCGGCCGACCGCGAGCCCGGAGCCGTTGAGCGTGTGCACCGGCTCGGGCTTGCCAGTTTCCGGGTTGCGCCAGCGCGCCTGCATGCGCCGCGCCTGGAAGGCTTCGAAGTTGCTGCAGGAAGAGATCTCGCGGTAGCACTGCTGCGAAGGCAGCCACACCTCGAGGTCGTAGGTCTTGGCGCTGGCGAAACCGGTATCGCCCGCGCACAACACGACCTTGCGGTACGGCAGCTCGAGGCGCTGTAGAACCGCCTCGGCGTGCGCGGTGAGCACCTCGAGCGCCGCGTACGACTCCGCCGGCCGCGCGATCTGCACCAGCTCCACCTTATCGAACTGGTGATTGCGAATCATGCCACGGGTGTCCTTGCCCGCCGCTCCCGCCTCGGAGCGAAAGCACGGCGTATGCGCCACCCATTTGAGCGGCAGCTGCTCGGCGGGCACGATCTCCTCGCGCACCAGATTGGTGACCGGCACTTCCGCGGTCGGAATCAGGTAGAGCGGCGGCTCCGCGCGTACTGCGAACAGATCCTGCTCGAACTTCGGCAGCTGCCCGGTCGCGAGCAGCGAATGCGGTCGCACCAGGTAGGGCACGTACACCTCGAGATAGCCGTGCTCGCGGGTGTGCAGGTCGAGCATGAACTGCGCCAGCGCGCGATGCAGCCGCGCCAGCGCGCCGCGCATCACCACGAAGCGCGCCCCGGAGATGCGCGCGGCGGCGGCGAAGTCGAGCCCGCCGAGCCGCTCGCCGACTTCGACGTGATCGCGCGGTTGGAAGGTGAAACGCCGCGGCTCACCCCAGCGCGCCACTTCGAGGTTGGCGCTGGCATCATGCCCATCGGGTACCGACGGGTGCAGGAGGTTGGGAAGGCCGAGCTGCCAGCCCTCGAGGGACTGCTGCAGCGCCGTGAGCTCCGCTTCGGCGCGCTCGAGCTCGGCGGTCAGACTCTCACCGCGGGCGATGAACCCGGCGACGTCCGCGCCGCGTGCCCGACCCATGCCGACCGCCTTGGCGGTGGTGTTGCGCTCGGCGCGCAGCCGATCTACCTCCACCTGCCAGGGCTTGCGCTTCTCCTCCAGCGCCTTGACGGCGTCGACGTCGAGCGCGAAGCCGCGGCGCGCCAGATTGCGCGCTACGGCCTCGGGGTCGGTGCGCAGCAGTTTCGGATCGATCACCGGTCAACCTTTCGACGGGGAGCGCGCCCGCAACCGCGCCAACGCCTCGCCGATCTTCAGCTCCAAACCGCGGGGAACCGGTCGATAGTATCGCCGATCGGGCAGCCCCTCGGGCAGGTAGCGCTCCCCGGCCGCGAACGCCTCGGGCTCGTCGTGTGCATAGCGATAGTCGCGCCCGTACCCCAGCCCCTTCATCAGACGCGTTGGCGCGTTGCGAAGGTGCAGCGGCACGTCGAGCGTGCCGAACTCGGTGACATCGGCCATCGCCTCGCCCATCGCGACGTACACCGCGTTGCTCTTCGGCGCGCTTGCGAGGTACACCACGGCCGTCGCAATAGCCAGCTCGCCCTCCGGCGTGCCGAGCCGCTCATACGCCTCCCAGGCATCGAGGCTGAGCGCGAGCGCGCGCGGGTCGGCGAGCCCGATGTCTTCGACCGCCATGCGGGTCACGCGCCGCGCGATGTAGCGCGGATCGCAGCCGCCATCGAGCATGCGACACAGCCAGTAGAGCGCGCCGTCGGGATCGGTGCCGCGCACCGCCTTGTGGAGCGCGGAGATCTGCTCGTAGAACTGGTCGCCCCCCTTGTCGAAGCGGCGGTGCCCACCGCTCGCCACTTCCTGCGCCATCGCCAGCGTCACGACCCGCCCGCTTCCCTCGGCCGCCGCGAGTTGCGCCGCCAGCTCCAGCATGTTGAGTGCGCGGCGCGCATCGCCGTCGGCAGCGCGTGCGAGTGTTTCGAGCGCTCCGGCCGCGAGCTCGAGGCGCTCGGCCCCGAGCCCGCGCACCGGATCCGTGAGCGCCGCGTTGAGCAGCAGCGTCAGGTCCGTGAGCGACAGCGGCCGCAGCACGTACACCCGGGCGCGCGACAGCAGCGCGCTCACGACTTCGAACGAAGGATTCTCGGTGGTCGCGCCGATGAAGGTGAGCGTGCCGTCCTCGAGGAAAGGCAGAAAAGTATCCTGCTGCGCCTTGTTGAACCGATGCACCTCATCGAGGAACAGCAGCGTCGGCCGTCCCTCGTGCGTGCGGGCGGCGCGCGCCGTCTCGACCGCCGCGCGGATGTCCTTGACGCCGGCCATTACCGCCGAGAGTGCGATGAAGTGCGCGTTGGAGGCCTGCGCGATCAGGCGCGCGAGCGTCGTCTTGCCGGTGCCCGGCGGGCCCCAGAGGATCAGCGAGTGCAGCTGTCCTGCGGCGATGCTCGTCGACAGCGGCTTGCCAGCTCCGAGCAGATGTTGCTGGCCGAGGAATTCATCGAGGCTGCGCGGCCGCATGCGGTCCGCCAAAGGTCGCTGCGGGTCGCTCACTTGCGCGGCGTGCCGATCACATCAACGCCCGCAGGTGCGCTGAAGCTCACCTCGCCGGGGAGGACCGGACCGTTGCGCTCGATCTTCTGGAAGATGATCGTCGCGGTCTGGTCGAGTGCGTCCTCGAGAATCATGCGCCTCAAGTCGCCGTGCGCAAAGCCGAACAGCGCCCGGCGGAAGTCCGCGTTCGCCCCGTTCGGCTCGACCAGCACCCAATCGAGATCCTCGCGCTGACCGGCGCTGGTGATGGTGAAGCTCTTGCGCACATCGACCGCACCCGACAGCAGCATCGCCGGCGTCGCCGACAGCACCGCGTCCACCGGCTTCACCGTGACCTGCTGCAGCTCGCGGTCGAAGAACCAGAGATTGACTCCATCGCATACCAGCAGCTGCCCCGGGCCCGCACCCTTGGCGGTCGTGCCGGCGGAGCTGCCGGTCGGCTGCGGCTCGATCTCCCAACGGAATTTTCCCGGACGCTGCACGATGAGCGTGCCGGTGGCGCGGTCGATCTCGCGGCCGTGGCTGTCGGCGAGCGTCTGCAGAAAGCTGACCCGCAGCGTCCGCAGGTTGTCGAGATACTCATCGAGCGGGGTGGCCGCGGGTGGCCTCGACGCCTTGGAGGGAGAGGCCGCTGCCGGCGCCGCCGTCGCGGCGCTCGCGGGCGCTGCAACGGCGAGCGGCAGCGCCGCGAGCAGCGCCGTCAGTGCCGGGCCGAACGCCAGCGCGGCGCGCGCATCCCGGCGCACGTCATTCCCCCGGTGGCGCGGGAGCCAGCACGTCGCGCGATCCGTTCGACTGCAGCGGACCGACCACGCCGGCCAGTTCCATCGCCTCGAGCAGGCGCGCGGCGCGGTTGTAGCCGATCTTCAGCCGCCGTTGAACATAGGAGATCGAGGGCTTGCGCTCGCGGGTGACGATGCCCACGGCCTCGTCGTAGAGCGGATCCGCCTCCGCGTCGTCGATGCCGTTGCCGCCCCCCTCGCCGTCCTCGCCCGCCAGCCCCGGGATCGGCGTCTGCGGCCCGGACAGCACCTCCTCGAGGTAGCGCGGCGGCGCCGCGCCGCGCAGCGCGCTGACGACGCGATGCACTTCCTGATCCGAGACGAACGCGCCGTGCACGCGGATCGGGAGCGAGGTGCCCGGCGGCAGGTAGAGCATGTCGCCATGGCCGAGCAGGGTCTCGGCGCCCATCTGATCGAGAATGGTGCGTGAATCGACGCGCGCCGACACCTGGAAGGCGATGCGGCAGGGAATGTTGGCCTTGATCAGCCCGGTGATGACATCGACCGACGGCCTTTGCGTCGCGAGCACCAGGTGCAGGCCCGAGGCGCGCGCCTTCTGCGCCAGGCGCGTGATCAGCTCCTCGACCTTCTTGCCGACGACCAACATGAGGTCGGCGAGCTCATCGACCACCACCACCACGTACGGAAGCGGGGTCAGCTCCGGTATGTCGCGCTGGTCGATCGTGGGATCGTTGGCCGCCTTCATCGTCAGCAGCGGATCGCGCAACGGCCTGCCCGCATCGCGCGCCTCCTTCACGCGACGGTTGAATCCAACGATGTTGCGCACACCGAGCGCGGCCATCAGCTGGTAGCGACGCTCCATCTCCACCACGCACCAGCGCAGCGCGTTGGCGGCCTGCTTCATGTCGGTCACCACCGGCGCCAGCAGATGCGGGATGCCCTCGTAGACCGAGAGCTCGAGCATCTTCGGATCGATCATGATGAGGCGCACCTGCTCGGCGGTCGACTTGTAGAGCAGCGAGAGCACCATGGCGTTGATGCCGACCGACTTGCCCGAGCCGGTGGTGCCGGCGATCATCAGGTGCGGCATGCGCGTCAGGTCGGCCACCATCGGCGCGCCGCCGATGTCCTTGCCGAGCGCCAGCGCGAGCGGCGAGTGCAATTCGTCGTAGGCCCTCGAGCGGATGATCTCGCCGAGCGTCACGACCTCACGCTTCTCGTTGGCGATCTCGAGCCCCATCACGCTCTTGCCGGGGATGACCTCCACCACGCGCACCGAGAGCACCGACAGCGCGCGCGCCAGGTCCTTGGCAAGCACGGTGATCTGACTGGCCTTCACGCCGGGCGCCGGGCGCAGCTCGAAGCGCGTGACCACAGGCCCCGGCTGCACCGCCACGACCTGCGCTTCGATGCCGAAGTCCTTGAGCTTCATCTCCACCAGGCGCGACAGCGCCTCGAGCGCCTCGGCGGAGTACAGCGGCTCGCGCGGCGGTGGATCGTCGAGCAGCTTCAGCGGTGGCAGCTCACTCGCCTGCGGCGGCTCGAACAGCGGCACCTGCCGCTCGCGCTCGACGCGCGCGCTCTTCTCGGGTGCGGGCGCCGGCGGCTCGATCCGTGGCGGAGTACGGCTCACGGAGCGCCGCTGCAGGCTTTCCACCGCCTCCTTGCGCGCCTGGCGCCGTTCGCGTCCCTCGGCGGACGCGCGCGCCGCGCTCCAGCGCGTGCGCAGCCACCCGATCGCCGCCCAGCTCCCCTGCCCGAGCCGGTCGATGACCGTGAGCCACGAGACGCCGAAAGCGAGCGATGCGCCCGCCATCCACGCAGCGAGCAGCAAGAGCGTCGCGCCGAGAAAGTCGAGCCCGGCGGCGAGGCCGCCGCCGACCACGCGTCCGACCACCCCGCCGGCACTCTGGCGCAGCACGCCCGGCTGCCAGTGGAGCGTCGTCAGCGCACAGCTGGCGACCAGCAGCAGCAGGAACCCCGCGACGCGCACCAGCTTGTTAGCGCGCGAGGCGCCCGCGGTCTGCAGCCGATGCTGCAGACCCCAGCCGGCGGCGGCGAGAGTCAGCGGAAACAGGAACGCCGGCCGGCCGAAAAGAAAGAACAGCACGTCGGCGAGCCACGCGCCAACCAGCCCGATGCGGTTGTGCACGCC
>Ga0307477_10000760_pt1 | contig 31777 bp, 46 predicted proteins | sample atmos_gasesECM2C_FD_203316 | JGI IMG/M metagenome (GOLD analysis project Ga0307477, IMG submission 203316) | Hardwood forest soil microbial communities from Morgan-Monroe State Forest, Indiana, United States - atmos_gasesECM2C_515 | ecosystem: Environmental > Terrestrial > Soil > Temperate...
AGCGTCTGAATCTCGACTCTCGCAGCGAGTAGTTCATCGCTGATGGTCATAGCGACGTTGCGCCAGCTCTGAGCCTGGACGCCGAGCTTGCCTCGCTCATGACGCCAGTCCTCCCGCTCCTGTTGCAAGCTCGTTCTAGCATCATTGCACGCTTTCTGCCAAGAACCGACCGATGCGTGCGCGTCATTCAGCTCCTTCTTGATCTGACTGTTCATATCAGCGAGGTGAAAAGCCTTCGTCCGATACTTGCAGTGATGTCGCTTCATGTTCCTCCTAGTTGTCCATTTTTGGACAAGTGGGGCGGCAGGGAATCGAACCCTGCTAGGCGCCGTTGCTCCATTGAGGTACTATCCGATTTCACGGTTCGGTCAGAGCGTGCTCCGCCGCTGCGCTACTTTCCTCCTCATTCGCCCCATAGTGGACAGGGAGGACTTGAACCTCCAAAGGAAGGCGTCTCAACCTTCCCTCGCACGATGCCTGCCCAGAGCTGGCCGCGGGGGGAGTGATGCCGAGGGACTGTTGTATCCAGCCTTCATCCCTCGCCCGCAGGGCTGCTATGAGAGCCAGCTTTTGCGTCATGCTGCGACCTACGCCTTGGCTTTCGCCAGGAGCCGCAGTTCCTCTTCGCTGATATCCCCGTTGCTGAGTCTGTCGAGGAAAGCAGCGATCGTGTCCCCGGCCTCGCCGCCGAGCTTCTCGGCAGCCTTGGCCGCAGCGTTCTTCGCACGACTCTTCGGCGTCGACTGGCCGATCTCGCGTGTGCCAGGCTTGAAGTCCACTTCGGCCTGTGCGATCTCGTCCATGCTCTTCTTCGCCTTGACCATACGCCGTGCGATGCCCTGGTAGCTGACAAGCGGCGACGTACCGTCTGACATTCCGAGCAGAGCCTCCTCGCCGTAATGCGCGAGTTGACCGTCGAGGGAGTCCCAGACCAGAATGGGAACAAATCCCAGCGACTGCTGCCCGTGAGCGGTCTTGACCTCGCGAAACTCGAAATGCGAGCCTGCAGGGGCCTGGACTGTCAGCTTCGACGTTGCTGTTGGTGCAGTGGCTGTCACGTGTAATCACCCCCTTTCGGGTATAGGTAACTGCTCATTCTTCTTGACGATCGGGGTAGAGTGCAATCTTCTCGTTGCGGTAATCTTTGCAGAACTCGTGAATCTTGATGCCTAGGCGCTTGAGGAGCTCTACTGTCTCATGCTCCGCAGCAGCGTAGTGCTTCTTGTCTGCTTGCTTCCCGTGATGCCGCAGGCATGGAACTCCGCAAGCGTTGGCCATCTCGCACTCGAGCATCTCTGCGACTTCCTCGTCATCGAAAGCGAGGACGGTCGTTAGCGAGCTGCCAACTATGAGCGCCCGTGCAGGATGCATGCGCGCGAGCATAACTGACGCGATGCCTAGAGCACCGTCAAGTGCTTCGGCCTCACGCTCAGAGAGCGTAAGCTGAATTAGCTTGGTTTCCACTTCGACACCCCCGCTTCATGGTGATGCGAGAGGGCACTTCGCCCCCATGGGACCAATATAATGCACCTAACTCGAGTTGTCAATAGTTCCCACTAATGCCGCATCGCCGCTTCGCGCTCAAGCTCTGCGATGCGAGCGATGATCGCTTGGCGACTAGCAAGAGACTCTAGCACGACCTGAGCCCTCTCACGAGTTATGCCTTCCTCCTCGATCATCTTATCAAGCATCGTCTTGTCTGCAAAGATGAGGCCTTCTCTCATCGCCGGCAGTTCGTCAACTGTCATCATCGCTAAGATCAGCCGCTGTGCTAGGAGATTCCCTTATGCTCGTCCATTCTCTCCACCCTTCAGGTAGCTCACAGTTGTCCGGCGCTCCTTTGAACATCGGAGCTATGTCAGCGTCAGTGTAGCCTGCTAAGCCACAGCCAATGCGAGTCACTTCGAACTCGAGGTCGGGATTGAGCTGCGCGAAAAGCAAGAACGCTTGTACGTAGTGCTGAATGATGGTGAGCGGTAGCGCTCTGATGCGCTCATCCTTAGTCGGTATAGCGTAGCTGTCTCCTTGCATACCGATGCCTTGGCCGTAGATAGCGCCACGCTTCTCGTATGCGAACGCTGCTGCGCCGCCTCCGTGGAGGCCACGTAAGTTCGACCCAAAGACGAATATCTTTGGCACCTAGTGACTCAGCCTCAAGAAGCTCCACGCTGGTACAGTGTACACTCCATGGAGGCTGCCGCCAGTAATGGTCAGCGTATCGCCTGCGGCGACTGTGTCAACGGTCGAGACGAACGCAACGAAGTCGTCTACGCTATCAGGCGAAAAGAGCTCGCCGATAGCGACAGAGCGACGATTGATCTGCACGCCGACCAGGTGCTCTCCTACTGAGCCTCGATAGGCGACTTGCACATCTATCGTCCAGACGCCTGAAAGCGGGAACACTTGTGGGCATCCCGCGAAGTGCAATGGCCCCGCGAAGGCATGGTAGACTGGCGCAAGCGTGTCTGGCGTTGCCTGCAGTGCTTCGCAGAAGAACGTCGCAGGCGGATCAGTGATCGCTGCGCGCTCGCAGCCTGCGATAGCGAGCAATCCTGTGACTGCACGAAGGCGCTTCATTCGCATGCCAGGAAGTCGTGCAGGCGCTCGTGAGTAGGCACTACTTCGGTCCCGTACTCGTCACGATACTGCGTTTCGTCGTTGACGCTGATGAGTTCGGTTACTTCCTCTGCGCTGTAAAAGCCTAGCGCGATCAGCTCTTCTTGGAAGGCGTCCCAGATACGATTGCCGCCGTTTCCGTTATGGACTCTGAGCGCGGCGTCGATGCCAGCTTCGTGAAGGCAAGCGCCCATGATGCAGTAGTGAGGCTCGCCGAAGCGCTCATCAACCAGCGTCCCTTCAACCAAGCGATATTTGTACTTGTCAACGATCTCGCAAAGCCGTTTCTTGTTCACGATGCCTCCTTTGCAGCCCGTTTAGCCAGCTTCGCTGCACGCTTCGCGAGGGATTTCTCCTTCGAGGCAGCGAAGTCAGCGGCTTGGCGTTCTTTGATCGCCTTCTCGAGGTCCTTGGTCTCCTCGCTTTGACCTCTCGCCCAGGGCTTCATGTGAGCTTGACTCCTAGCCGAGTTGTGAGCGTCTCTAATGCCAGGAAGTACTGCTCTGGTTTGAGGTGAACGTGGTGTATCTGGTAATTCTTCACTACTTTCTTCTTCTCCTCGGGCAAGAGCCCGCGCAGCGAGAGCAGGAACCACTCCAGCTCGAACCACTTGCGCTCTGCCCAGACGTCTGCGAGATGGATATGGCCTCGCATGTACTGCATGATGTCGACTGGAATATCATCACTCCGCGCCTTTAGCGGCGCCTTCGGCGGAGCTGGCCGAGGCACGCGACGAGTCCACTTCGCGTGTAGGCGGAAGGTGTTTATCATGGCCAGGTGACAGGGCCTTCGTAATCCCCGTATCCCTCCATGTTGCGTAGCCATTGCTCAGACTCCCAAGCAGCGTCTCGCTCGTCGGTCTCGTCCTTTTCTTTTACGTCCTCCTCTTCGCACCACTGACACTCTGCATCCAGGACGTGATTCACTGCGCCGCATTTCTCGCAGCGCCACTCCGTGTTCTTGTCCAATTCTGGACAAGCATAATCGGGGCTGTCTGCCATATCCCACTCCCGGTTCAATGTTGACCTACCTATGCGGATTCCCGCACCTCGCAAATATAATGCATCTTAATCCAGATGTCAAGACTCTGAAATTGCGGTTAGTGGCACCTCGATCTCGATACAAATAGCGCTATGCCACTGAATCGCCTTCCGTCCTCGAGTTGACCCGGTCTCCGCTAATTTTCGTTGGTCCTTAGCGTCATGTAGCTCGATTTGTTTCTCGATCTCACCCTGAGCATCGCCGAGCTCGTTCACGATTCTAAGCGGCTGTAGCGTAGGCTTAGTCGCGCAGATGAGTATCTTCCTCACGGCGCGAGCCGCTGCGTCATGTCACCAGGAAGATTCATCTCCTCGTCTTCTTTCGTCTGCCTCGCCGCACGCTGAAGCTCTGCAGCAACGACTAGCACGTTGGCTTCGAGAAGCCTTCCTCGATTCTCTGAGAAGTACTTAAACATCACCTCGACCTGTTCGAAGTTCCATATACGACCCTTGCCCGTTCGCTCACGAGCGATCTGCTGAGCGATCTCCTGTGGTAGCTCCTTCTGCACGATTCCTCGAGCTGTCTGATTCGAGATATCAAACAGCTGTCCAAGCTGATTGAGGCTCGCTCCTGCGACATATGCTGCTGTTATCGCCAGTCGTCGCTCCTTAAATGCTCTTATCTTCGCCTCGTAGTTGCCGCCAATCTTACTCATTGCCTCGCGCTGCCGTCGAGCGATTTCTGCCTCGAGTTCTTCCGGCTTGTCCATGTATGAGTTGATCTCGCTCAAACTCATTCCTACGCTTCGCGCTTGACCGATCATACGCTGGACGCGTTGAAGTTGCCCTAAATCGAGTTCTGGCATGTCTCCTTACCCGTATTGGGGGTTAAACCCAATATAACATAACTCGATTTAGTTGTCAAGGCCACATGGATGTATGGTCCCTGACTACCTGTTGGGTCTGAGTAAGGTCTGCTACCTGTCCCCTAGCCTTCACAAAGAATTAATTTCATACATGCGTCTGCATGGTGCTAAGTAGCGCGCTAGTGAGAGATGGCCAGTTGTGTTTAGTTATAGTTGTGTTTAGTTGTATTTATATATCTATATATATATTTTTTGCTATATACAACAAAGGCAGTCCCTTCTCTGCACTGGCGCTCAGTTGAACTCTACTCACTTTCGATGTATGAAATTATTTCTTTGCGCGGCATGGGGGACAGGAGCCCGACCTGCCTGTATCCTAACAGGTCCACCTGTCCTTACAACGCCCCTCGCGAAGCGCAACTAGCCCCTCGTACAGACGGGGCGTAGTTGAGAGCGGGGCGGTCTGTCAGGGGAGTTCTCCTCACTTCGCTGCGAACTCCATCCAAGCTGCCTGGGCCTCTTCCTTCGTGGCGAACGTCTCGTCGTTAGGTCCAACATAGACCTTCGGCACGCTCGCCACTCGAATCCCTAGCAGCCACTGAACATTCTTAGTGCGAATCGCCTGAGGGTCTTTGACCCCTTTGGCCGCCGCATCCCTACCGACGCGTTGCGAATTCACTTTCATCGACTGGCTGTTGCTCGTCTTCAGCAACGTTCCAGGGAAAGCCGCTTCGAACTTCGCAACCTCGGTCACCTTCATCACGGGTATGTTCTCGTATTTGATACCGTCACGTTCGACAGTCTCAAGATTAAACTCAAACCCGTAAGATGCGGGATTCGCTAGGATTGCGGGAATGTCTTTGGATAGCTCAGTCATGCTAACCTCCAAGGGGAATTGTGATAGATCGTCCAACTTCCCCCTGACATTCCGCCCCATGGGTGTAGTTTCAGGGCTCGAGCGTGCTCGGACGGGATGGACCGACCAGTTGCCGCCCGGACCCGGCCGTATTCGCGTAGCGCCTGTCCCCGAGCGTGTGGTCGCCGCGCCGTCCTCGCGCGTGCCGCGCCTGCACGGGTCACCTATTGCAGGGGCCGTGCCGTGGCGCAAGTTGTTGCGGCACAACGACTTGCATAATGCAATGCAGGATATTGCGCCGTAACATGCCCGATCGCTGGCAACATGCAAGGTGCCACGACGGCGTCGCGACAGCGCTGCGTGCAGCTCGCCAGGGTGTGTCGAATCGTAGCGGGAGGGGTCGCCGCCTTCGGATACCCCCTATCCCCGAAACGCGTCGCGCGAAAACGGCATAGTGGTCTTCAACTTTTCGCGCAATAGAAATCGCTCTAAGGGAGAGCTATGGTAGTTGTCCAGAAATGGACAAGGGGCGCGTAGCGCCGAGCGATGGTACCCCCATTGACAACTGAGGGCGAGTGTGTTATCATGGGCGATTCCTATGGGGGGAGCTGTGAGTGCCGGGAAGGCCAGATTTTCGCGCAGTCAAGCCAGGACCGCGCCTGCGGCAAGCGGCGAGGCTGTATGCTACCGGCGCGGTTAAAAGTAGGAGGGAGGCGTGTCGCGTGGTCGGCGTTAGTGATGAGTATCTGAGTTCGCTAATAGGAGCAGGAAATCCAGTGGTAACTGGCATCCTGGATGAGACGGATAGAGCGCTGGCGGATAAGACGATAACGCTAAGCGCGACGATTCAGCTGCTTGCGCGTAAGGCTGCGCTTCGCATGCAAGCACTCATCCAGTCGAACAACGAGCACATCGCGCTGAAGGCGTCTAGCGATATCCTCGACAGAACCCCCGAGACAAGTAAGACCTTCCGTGGGACAGTCACTTCGTGGAACCTAGACTCGGCAGACGCGAAGGACTTAGCAGCGGCACTCGTCGAAGCAGCTAAGGTCAAAGCTAGCTTCGCCGGCGTAGCCGCAGGCGACTTTGTCCGCGTCGAACTGGAGGCAGACCCAGATGGCAACGCGCAAGCGAAAGAAGGCCACAAAGCACTACGACAAGTCCACGAAGGGAACGGTGACTCGGGAGATCGGCCGAGCATCGAGCGCGAAGCGCAGCGGGTTGACGGGGAGCCCGAGGGAGGGCTTCAAGCAGGGCCAGCGCCCCTGGAATAAGGGCAAGAGTCATCCAGGCTACGGAGGGCTCTAGCATGGCTCGCAAGAAGCGTAAGGTCTCCATGCGTCAGCAAGTAGACGCCGAGATCGCTGCGCACGCGGAGAAGGACACGCCCTCTTGGCCTGAGCATCAGCAGCGCGCCAAGATGGGGAATCAAGTGTTCCATCATCCCTCGCCGGGGCGTGCAGTGCATCCTCATGTCGCTAAGGCTATGGCGGCTGCGCCGAGTGGATTAAGAGACGGAGTCCCTGGCACTCGTAAGCGCCGTAGGCGCAGCCGTGGCTAAGAAGCCGCGGAGCAAGATCTACAAGGAGATACTGTCTCGCGTAAAGCCGAGGCAGATGCTCTCGCAGCTTCGTAAGGGGAAGCAGATGAAAGGGCGTAGACGCCAAGCGGGCCTATGAGTCTAGAGCCATCGCGAGACCTGCCAAGGGTAGACGCTAGCGTAGCGAGCCAGCCTGAGGACATCCGGCGGGACCTCGCAGAGGCGGCGTCGAGGAACTTGTTCATGTTCGCTCGCGATGTGCTCGGATATAAGGACCTAACGGCGTCCTGTCATGGGCCGCTCTGCGCCTGGCTAGACGGGAACCCTGCGCGTTTCAAGCTGGTGCTTCATCCTCGAGGCACCTTCAAGACCACAATCAACATCGCTCGCGTGATGCAGAAGATCGCGCAGAACGCTGAGCATCGAATATTGCTGGCGAACGAGACTGCGACGAACGCGGAGAGGTTCCTCAGCATCATTCGCACGCACGCGGAGTCGAACAGGGTCTTCCGAGCGCTCTATTCGCACCTGATCCCTAGCGACCCCAAGCGTTGGTCGCAGCAGGAGCTGTTGTTCAACCGCAAGGGCGTTTACGCAGAGCCTACGGTCGACTCGATCGGTATGACAGGCGCGATGACATCGCGGCACTACACGCATATGACCTTTGATGACCTCATCTCGGAGGAAGCCGCGAAGAGCCGCCTGGTCATGGATGATACGATCAATCGCTTCGCGAAGTTGTACTCCCTCATGGTGAACCCTGAGACCGACACCCTCGACGTCGTCGGAACGAGATGGGCCTTCTACGATGTCTACTCCTACGCCATGCAGCGCTTCGGTCCTAAGATCGCGAGATACATCCGTGGAGCGATCGAGGACGGCAAGGCCATCTTCCCCGAGCGCCTAGGCTTGGACGCGCTAGCAGACATCCGCAACGATCCGATCCTTGGCGGCGAGTATCAGTTCTCTTGTCAGTACATGAACAATCCCCGTAACGTGGCGGTGCAAGACTTCAATGTCCAAGACCTCAAGTTCTGGCGCTGGAGCCCGGATGAAGAAAGCATCGTTCTCTACGATCGAAACGGTGAGATTGAACGAGTGGTGGAAGTCGAGGACTTGGACATCACTACCACAGTCGACGTGCGCTATGGTGACAAGCTTACCTCTGACCGTGACGCCGTGGTTACGGTCGGCACGACCGAGCAGGGTGACGCCATTGTCCTCGATGCCTGGGGCGCTAGAGCGAACCCTCTCGAGGTCGTTGCGAAGCTAATCGCTATCGCGAAGCGCTTTCATCCTCGGTGCGTGGGCATCCAGAAGGTCGGCTACGAGATGAGTCTCAAGTATCATCTCCAAGCGGAGTGTGAGCGCCATGGAGTTTACATCTACGTCGTCCCGGTCAAGCCCGGAGGGCCGCAGAAGTCGCACATCCGCGGCTTGCAACCAGTCGCAGCTACAGGGCATCTCTATGTTCTGCCCACTCAGCACCTGCTTCGCACAGAGCTCGCTGAGTATCCCCTCGGCCGCAACGATGACGTTGCCGACGCCTTGGCGCTTCAGACCCAACTCTGGCGCGGCCTCCTAAGCCCTGAGCGCATGCGAAAGTACAAAGAGAGCGAAGCTCAGGTGCTACGCCGTATAGCGCGTAGTTACGAGGGCCCTGATATCGAGGAGCTGTCTCCCGGAGAGCTCGAAGACATCGGCTACGATGCTGAGGACCATCGCTGGGGTCCGCAACGAGTCGCGGAGCTCAACTGATGATCGTCCTCCCGGACACGTCCGCCTTGTCCAATTCTGGACAACTACGGCCCGCGTCAGCGGTCATGTCCGATATGACTGCCCTGCTTCGCAAGCGTAAGAACCTTCAGATCAACCGCAAGCGGTTCCTTTCTCGCTGGGGTCGGCTAAGGAGCGAGCTTGAACACACTCCCGAATACCAGGAGTTCCGGCAACTGGTCCTCGACCGAGACGGATTCGTTTGTCAATCTTGTGGTAGCTACGGCCGTATTGTCCATCATCATCGTCGCGTGGCTCTGGCTGTTCACCTTGCTCTTGACCCAGGGAACGCCTCAGTGAGATGCGCCGATTGCCATGAGAAGGTCCACCCTTGGCTGAGAAAGGCATCATGACTGCTCCTACGCCAGTGCCCGTTAAGTCAGCCCCTACGGGGTCACAGCTCCTGAAAGTGGTTCAGGCCCTTATCGTCAAGCTCGAGAAGGCTGAGCCCTTCGGGATCAACAACTGGCCCACCTGGAGTAACGAGGGCCTCGGCGGCCTCGTCGAGCAGGCCATCTTCCATATCCCACTAGTCTGGCTCTCCTGGTGGCTGCCGATAGGGTGGCTACTCTACAACGCCGCGAGTTACTACTACGAGCGCAAGCCTGATCCATACGGCTGGTCCACTGCAGACTTCGTCTGGCGCCTTGTCGGCTCCACTGCAGTGACAGCCCTGCTCTGGTGGATCGCCTAATGCCGCTCAAGAAAGGCACCTCGAAGAAGACTCGCTCTGAGAACATCCGTGAGTTCCATAAGGGCGCGACCTATGCTCGGACGAAGTCTAAGTTCGGCAAAGAACGCGCCGACGCTCAGGCAATCGCCGTCGCTTACGCGCAAGGTCGACGCGGGAAGAAGCGCAAGTGAACGCCGAAGTCGAGAAGGTTCTGAAGCAGCGCAAAGCTCGCGCTAGCGCCGCCTACACCGTGGAGCTATGGGCGTCCAAGTTGCTTGACGGCCTCGTGCCAACTCCCTTCTCCTGGGAAGCAAGCATCTTCATCCACCGGAGGAAGCTAGCCTTCTGGCCATAAGGCGGACGTTCGGATTGCCGCAGAACGGCGAAGCCAAGTGCTGCTTCGTTTGCGGAAAGGAGTCCATGCTTCAGGAGCATCACTTAGCGCCCGTAAGCCTCTTCGGTGACGAGGCTGAGCTATGGCCCAAGGTCATGGTCTGCCTAGTATGTCACAAGAGGTGGCATGTGAAGATGGGACACCGCTACGCACTCGGATGGCCTGACTAGCTATGGACGCCTCTATTCCTCCTAGCGAATTCGAGTTCCGTGACGCGAAGATCGAGCCTGGGAACACGCATCATGCGATTCTCGATCGCGACGCGGGATTCGTTGAGCAGGTTGACGAGACGTCTAAGCCGAAGGATACGCCAGCGATTAAGCGGAAGGAGCTACCTCCGCCGATCTTGGATATCAGTGAGGAACAGAAGAGCCGGCTCCTTATCTGGCTCGACCAGTGGCTGAATGACCTCGACTCTGCTCAGCAGGACTTACAAAGCGCTTGGGCCGATCAGGAGAAAGCCTACCGCGCAGTCACTCCTGACTCTGTCCAGTTTGAGCCCTTCCGCGGCGCCTCGAGGGAGGTCATCCCTGTCGGCGCGATGGCAGTGGATCCTATCCACGCCAGGCTGGACATTGGTATCTTCAAGCAAGACCCAGTGTTCACTTGGAAAGGGCTTCGCAAGGACATCCTCGAGCTGATGCCGTCTGTGCAGGCCTTCGTAGACAAGTACCAGAAGAACTACCTCGAGCTTCGTCGCGTTGCGTCTCCGCGCATTCTCGAGTGCGTCAAACTCGGTACTATGGCCTTTAAGACCGTCTACGACCGTGACGAGTACAAGGTCTTCCGCTACAACGACGACTACTCAGAGGTCGTCGAAGTCCCGCAGGTTCGCTTTGCTGGCCCGCGAGTCTTCGGCATCCACCTAGGTGATCTCCTCTTCCCGCCGTTCTATGAGACACCAGACGAGTGCCCGATCATCTTCGAGCGTCAGCGGACGACTTACGAAGCGCTCAAGATTCTCGAAGCCGCAGGTAAGATCACTAACGTCGAATCCGTGCGAAGCCAGCAGACTATTGGCGTTCGCACTGCTGTCGAGCAAGCCCGTGAGGATGCTAACAAGCACGCGCTTCGCACTACCTTTGCCAACGAGATCACTGTCTACGAGGCGTGGTTTGACTACGCGATCTACCCAGGCAAGCCGCCTTCGCACCTCGTCGCTACGTACCACAAGGACACTCGGACCCTTCTCCAGCTCCGGCTGAACTGGTACTTCCATCAGCGGAAGCCCTACACGATCGTGCCGTATACGATCGCTAGTGATACCATGCTCGGCTTGGGCATCATGGAGATGGTCAAGTCCCTTCAAGACGCGATCACGAAGTGGCACCGTATGGCGCAGGACAATGCGTATATCGCTAACATACGCATGTTCATCGCGAAGAAGAACTCTGGCATCGAGCAGGTGCCGCGTCTCTACGCTGGGAGAGTGTTCTTTGTCGACGAGCCTACAAAAGATTTCATACCGTTCGCTAGCGGGGATATCTACCCTTCCACGCTCGCCGAACGGCAGAACCTTTTCGGCATGGTCGAGAAGCGGACGGGTGTTAGTGATTATCTGCAAGGACGGGAGTCTCCGATCATTGGCACTCGAGCCACCGCTACGAGTACCTTGGCTCTTATCAAAGAGGGCACCCAGCGTGTTGAGGAGGTCTTAGAGAATCTCCGCCAGGGCTTTGCTGACATCATGGAGTTCTGCATTAGCATCTGGATTCAGTTCGGCACTGGCGGGATCGAGGACCTCATCTTCGGCGATGACAAGATCGCTACAGACGTTAAGCAGTTCTTCAAGATGGTCTCTCAGGAGAACATCAACGGAGCGTTTGCGGTTGACTTGACCGTTACCGACGCTTCGACCAATCGCCAAGCTCAGCAGCAGATGCAGTTGTCGCTCATTCAGGTGATGATGCAGTACCTTGAGAAAGTGCTCGAAGCGGGACAAGCGGGTATCGTAGCGTCTAAGCAGGGCATGCCGGAGTATACCGAGATGGTGAAGGAAGTCATGTCCACGGCCCGCAAGCTGTTCCGCGACCTGATTGCGAAGTACGATATTCGTAATCCAGAGGACTACTTACCAGACTTGGAGAAATATCTCAATGCCCACGCTCAGCCCGGAGCTGCCCCAGGACAAGGCAACGGCGGAGACGCTCAGGGACGAAATGGTGGACCTGGAGGGCAACAGGGCCTTCCAGTTGGTACAGGCCCGGCTCGAGGCCCTACTCCAGCAAAGCCAGCGACTCCTGGAAGCGGAGGAGGATCACCCCAACTTGCGGAACTTGCAAGGACGGGTTAAGGGGCTGAGGGACGCACTGGAGATGCCGAGAACGTTGATTCACGAGATTGATAACTCGAACTTTGAGGGAGAACGAGATGGCTGATACTGCCGCGCCGGTTAGCGATAAAGAGGTCCTTGCCGGCCTGAGGGAAGAGGTATATCTCGAGGACGTAGGGAAGAAGCTCGAGGAGACCAAGGCAGCTGAGAAGAAAGCTGCTGAGGAAGCTGAAGCGAAGAAGAAAGCTGAAGCCGACGCGAAGATGCGCGCCGAAGCGCAAGCTGCGCTGCCTGACGATCCTCGCGTGAAGGCGCTCTCGGAAGCGCTACGTATCAGCGAGGAAGCTCGTGAGCGTGCGCTTGCCGCAGTTCGCGCTACGCCTGCGTCGGCTGCGCCAATCTCGGCTGAGGATAAGGACCTGTCTACGGAGGAGATGAACAAGCTCTTCCAAGACAATCCCCTCGCTGCGATTGACAAGCTTCTTGCCAAGCGGGAGAAGGTTCTTATTGACAACGTCAACTCCCGTCTGGGCTCCCTCGCGCAGAACAACGCTGAGACCGCTCGTGAACAGGCCGAGCGTAAGTACCCTGACGAGTTCCGTGTCTTCGGCCGGAAGATCGACGAGGCGATTCAGCGCTTACCGAACCCTGCGGCGTTGACGTCTCTCAAGAACTGGGACGACTTCATGGCCTGGTTCAGGGGACAGACAGGAAACTTCGACACTCTCGTCAACGACCGCGCAGAGCGCGCCAAGACGAAAGCTGCCGAGGATGCTCGCGCAGCGCAGGCCGCAGGTGCTGGAGCGCATACAGTGTCCACCATCAGAGCCCCCGTCATGACGAGCGACGGAGGTCTTGATCCTGTGGCGAAGGAGATCGCCAAGACGATGGGTATGTCAGAGGAGGACTACGTTCTATGGCGGAAAGCAGGCCAGTAGACGAGAAGGCTCCTGAGCCAACGAGGTCTGATCTTCGGAGGCAGCTCGAAGACATTGCTCGGAAGCTCAGTCGAGTCGAGGGTCAGAAGCGTAGCGGCGCTAGTGAGCGCACGCCTCGGGCGAGGATGCTCGACGCGTCGCCGTTGGAGAAGAAAGACCCTGAGCATCACTACCGCTACAACAACACGGACGACGCTGGGCAGATCCAAATCTCGGTAGACGATGGGTACGAAGCCGTGCCCGAAGGGGAGTGCGAAGCTGCAGGTGTCCGTGCACAGGTGGGTGAGGTGAGACTGATGAGGGTCTCTCGTGAAAAGCACGAGGAGGAAGTCGAACGGCAGCGCGAGCTTCACAAGAGTCGTCTGGAGGCTCATCGGACAGAGGTGCGAAGCGTAGCAGAGGCAGTCTCGAAAGAGCTCCGGGATCGGCATGGCATCAGAGTCCCGGTCGAGCGTCTCTTAGTGGACGAGTGAGGAGGCATAGTGTCGCAATTTCCAGCCTTCATCGCTCACGGCAATCCGCAAGCGGAGGGACGGGTAGGGCAGTATACGTTCCTCTCAACGGACACGTCGCAGCCGGGGGACCTAGTGTTCCTCGATACGGCGGATAACAACGTCAAGAAGTGCGGAGCGAACCCGGCAGCGATTCTCGGAATCTGTTTGGGCTTTGCGCCAACGGCACCGCAAGTTGCCCTCGGTCTGAAGCCTCAGCCGTATCCGGTGAATCAGATGCTGGTGGAGATTCTCACTGGCGACGTCACCGTGGGCTTGAGCAGTCTCGTAACACCGGCGGTAGCATACCTGACACGAGCGCAGGACATCGCGAACGTGAACATCTCGACTGGTGCAGGTATCCGGTCGTTCTGGCAGGTGCTTTCTACTACCGCGAATACGCGGGTCAGAGTCATTGACATCGACGTAGTGAACGGTATCTTCTACGTTCGCTTCCTCGATGCCAACCTACAGGCACTCTCAAGCTAGGAAAGGAGCCTAGACAATGGTCATGGTTCGTGGCGCCTTTTCGAACTTATTGGCGCCTGGCTTTAGGAAAATCGTCTTCGAGACGTACAAGGAACGTCCGACCGAGGGCGATCGCTGGATCAACATGAATAAGAGCCAACGGGCGTATGAGGAAGACTTCCCCATCGCCGGTTTCGGCACACTGTTGAGCAAGGCGGAAGGTCAGCCGGTTACGTTCCAGGACGCGATTCAGGGAGTGCTGGTCCGCTATCTCTGGACCACGTTCGGCCTCGGATTCAGAATCACCGAGGAGATGATGGAGGACGATCTGTACGGCATCATGGGAGCGAAGATGTCGAAGGCTCTGGGTCGCTCCGCAAGGAACAACTTCGAGATCGTGGCGCACGCAGTGCTGAACAACGCGTTCAACACAGCGATCAACGGTTTCGAGGCAGGCGTGTCGCTGATCTCGACGAGCCACACGACGCTGCGTGGCCTGTCAGCGACTAATCGCCCTGTGACGGACACCGGCATCAGCTTGCCCGCAGTTCAGGCTGCCATCGAGGCGTTCCATGCCTTGAACGACGAGTCTGGCCTGCCCGTCATGTTCATTCCGAAGTACGTGCTCTACAACCCTGGCGACCACTGGATCGTCAATCAGATCCTGAAATCGGAGAAGCTGCCAGGCAGCAACCAGAACGACATCAACCAGTTGTCCCGTGAAGGGTTGACGCCGCTGCTGTCGCACTATCTCACGGACCCGTTGTCGTGGTATATCATCGCAGACAACCATGATCTCAATTACTTTGACCGTCGCGCACCTCGTTTAACGAATACAGACGATTTCGAGACAGGTGACGCTAAGTTCAAGTTGACTCGTCGAAACGGGTCAGGCTTCGGAGACTGGCGCGGTGTCTACGGCTCGCCATAGGAGACAGACATGCCGCTGAAACCATTAACAGGTTCGGCCTACCCCTACCCTAGCGGTAGGGCGGTCACAACCAACCGCCGCGGCATCCAGAGGGGTGGGTCACTGGTGTATCACCAAACGTGGCCTGCTCCCTCGACGGCGGCAGCAAATGATATCACGACGGCAACGTTGGGGCCGAACGCAGTAACGACCAACCTGCCGTTGAACGGGACGTTGGCGAATACCGCAGGTACGGCAGCGACGCTGTTGCCGACCTACGGGCCGTTCACAGGTGGGCGTAACGTGGTGATTACAGTCACTCACGCAACGTCCATTGTCGCAGTGAGCGGTACGATCTTCGGTACCGACGTGTACGGTGTCGCGATCAGTGAGAACTGGTCCGTCTCGGCCACAGGCACATCGAAGACCTACACGTCCGCGTGCGCGTTCAAGAGGATCACATCTATCACCATCACTTCGGCAGGTAACGCTTCTACCGATACGATCACAGTTGGTGATGGCGTAGTGCTCGGCTTGGACGTGATCTGTTCAGTGGGCACCGCTGCTGGCCTCGCTGGGGCGGCGGAGAAGGAGATCGTGAACGGAGCGCTTGTCGCGACGGGACTGTTGGCCCTTACAGGGATCACAATCTCGACCGCAGGCGTCATCTCAGTTCCCGCTGCGGGGGCAGCGCAGGATCGTAGAGGCACGTACGCCCCGGCGTCAGCGCCGAACGGCGTGCAGAACTACGACGTGTGGTATCTTTCAGACTACCCGGAGTATAGCGGCGGCGCATAGTTGTCCAGATTTGGACAAGAGGAGTATGAAGAGACTCATCGCAGTCGGAGTGACGGGCTCATGGGAAGGCGATTGGCAGCCAGCTCAAGGGAACGAGGTGGCTGTCGTCGCCTATCCTGTGGGAGAAGAAGAGCGTGTCATCTTAGAGATCGTTGACAAAGGAGGTATCGCCTGGAGCCTACTTTTGTCCGAAGGCATCGCAGCTTCGCTAGACGAGAAGAAACTCGCACGCTACCGAGTAGTTAAGGACGGTAGTAGAGCCACGGTTCAGACGCCGACGACTGTGGAGATGATACTATCAAATGGCTCGTCATCTACATGACCTAGGGACGCTTACCATCCCGAACGGCGGGACATTCAGTCCTGCGTACACAGGCTCAAGCCCTGGACAGGTGCAGGCTGTGCTAGGCGCTATGTCGAGCCTGGTGATCTTTGCGCCAGCTACGCTACCTGAGGTCATCAACGTCGAGGTCTCACCGATCCGTTCTCCGAACGAGGTCTGGAGCGTGCTGCAGTGGCAGCCTGGCACGACGATAGTTATTGGGGCAGGTCTAGCCGTGAATATTCCACTCGTCGCCGGGTTCAGGTCGCTTCGCATGTTCGCGACAAGCGCGGTCGGTGGAGCCAGAGTGTTCACGCTCTGCGCTCAAGTCGACGCGGATTACGAGAGCTGATCATGGCTAAGCATCAACATCGTCTTGGTGACTTAGTCATCAAGAAGGGCGAGAAGGCCTCGAACCCTATCGAGATTCACGCTCGTACGGGGACGATAGCGGTGGTGACTATCTACGCGCCAGCGGAGCTAACTGGCGAGACGATGCAGTTCGAGGTGCAACCGGAGAAGGATGCTGACTGGTGCTGGTTCTACCATAAGGGCGACGCTGTGAAAGTCGCTTCGCCGCGGTCAGCGTTCAACATCCCGCTACCGGCTTGCCATGCGATGCGAGTCATCAGCGGGATACCTGTCAAGGCCGATCGAGTATTCAAGGTCTTCACGCTCCTCGAGGTTGACTAGTGGCAGCGACGACGGTAATAGCTCCGCTAACGATCGTTCTTGGCGCTTCGACGCTAGGTCCATGGAGCGTGCCGGAGGGCAGTAGTCGCTATGTGCTAGAACTCGACATGGCGAACTTGACGCTAGGCCTTACCATCGAGTGTGACTACTCGCCAGACGGTGGCACTACGTGGGAGGTGCTAGGCGCTGCTACGTTCCCTGGACCCTTCATGGAAGGGCTACAACTCAACACTACGCTCGAGTTCGGCGTGGTGCTTGGAGCTACTGGTGATCCGACGCAGCGGGTGGTAGCGACTAGTAACGCCCAGGTACGCTTCGTGCTCAACAATGCCCTTGCGTTCGCCTCGGCAGGCGGCACTATGGTGGCTTCGTGATCGTTGCCTCGTCGTCTCGTCATGGTGGATTAAAGACACCGCCTGCCGGTGGAGGCTGCGTCGGTAACGTCAACGATATCGGCTTCCCGAATGTGCCAGGGACGTGGACAACAGTCATTAGCGACTACGACTGCTCTGCCTTTGGCGCAGGTGGGTGGAGCACGAACGGAGGGACGCTACAGGCGATCACAAGCGACGCTTGCGCGCCGAAGGCTCCTCAGAAGAACTGGCAATACACCTTCGACCAGGGCGACACGGGCCTGTGCGGCTCGGGGCCCGCGCTCCAGTACATCAGCGGTCTAAACATTCAAAAGCTCTATGCGGGCTGCTACGTCAAGTTCTCCAATCCCTTCGACTTCTTCGGCAACAACATCAACTTCCCGAACAACGGGGAGGTGCACCTCCATGCGGTCCTGACGTCGGGTGGCGGCTCGATCGTCCAGGACATCTACTCGGACCACGTCGAGGTCGTCAACGAGGACGATCCGGGCGGGACAACAAACTACGACAGCAGCACCGGTACGTACTCGATCGGCGTCTACCATCTCCTCGAGACCATCTATGACATGGTCGGGGCGACGGTGACGGTCTATGTCGATGGCGTGCAGGTTCTCAGCGCGAGTACGAGTTTCAACAGCGACCACATCACGGAGTTCCACTGGAGCAACACCTGGGGCGGCTGCACGCTCGGACAGGGTGTCGCGCCGGCCTTCACCTGCTACACCTGGTGCAACCATATCCACTTGGTGAGCCCGTGAGGTCGGTCTGGGTTGCAGAGCAGAATCTACCTGTATCCTCTCGCGGGCACGGGTTCCGCTGGCCGAAGCTCAAGGTAGGTTGCCGCCGCTCGAGACAGCATGCATGGCACGTGGTGCATTACAAGCTACGCTTGCCTATAGCTCCGATACCGATCCTCTCGTGGTGGGGGCCGGTGTTGTCTGTAGTGCTACTGCACATGCTGTCTGAGCAACCAGAGATGTTAGCAGACGATCATTTCGGTGCGCTGCTTACTGATCCGTACCGTAGTCGCATCTGGTGGAAGGGTCAGTGGCGTACGCTCCAAGGCGGCGTGAATACTCCGACAATGGTGCAGCACATTGCGGGGCCGATCTACAGTCCTGTCGCTATTCCAGACATGACGCTTCGGCTGCCGAACCTAACGCTACTGAACAATCTAGTCGTTGTGAGCGTCACAGTCGGATCGACTACGACTACGTTCACAATGAGCGATAACAAGGGATCGACGTACACCGCAGGCCCTACGGCCAATGACGCGAGCGCTCCTCAGAAGGCGTCAATGTTCTACGCGCCGGGCTGTCAAGCAGGAATCGCGACGATTAAGGCTACGTTAAGCGCGAGTACGGTTAGCCTTGCAATGATGGCGACGGAGTTCTATAACGTACAGACGACGACGCCGAGTGATGGGTCGAACACTGCAGTCGTGGCGAGCGGCGGCACGGCGGCTTTTGACGCTGGAAGCGTGACTACGGGAACTAGCGGCGACCTCGGATACATCTACGCGATTGACGACGGCGGTTTCGAGCCGTGGACATGCGCTCATCCTACTCAGGGAACTGGCGGCACGCTGCTTTCTGCGTACGGCGAGTCGGCACAGACCGGAGGCATGGCTGCTGGGTTCACTGTACAGACGGCAAGCGGTGCGATCGACTTGAGCATGGTGATTACGACTACAGGCTCGGTGCCTTCATACATCGCGCTGGTGCAATGGTTCAAGAGTGCAGCGGCGGGGACTGCTCCTTCTATTACGCCACGGATTCAGCGAGTTCGGATGATGTCTATTCCTGACAACACTACAGCGATCCCAAAGGCGCAGATTCCCTGTGGAGACAACCTCGTAGTTGTGCTATCGCATAGCTCACCGAATGATATGACGCTTGTGAGCGACAGTAATAGCAATACGTACACGAGTGCGGCTGTGGATCACTCTACAGGCGGGGCGAACTTCATCTACTCGCACATCTGGTACGCAGCGAATGCTACGACAGGCGATACACTATCGCTCTCCGTCACGTGGCCTGCGAGCACTATTGGAATTACGTTTAGCGTTCTCGACATAACGGGCGCTTCTACAAGTCCGTTTGTCGTAGCAGCGGCGACGCACGGCGATCAGACGACTGTAAACGGCAACCCGAATATTCTGCCAGGGACGACAGTAGCTCCGACAGCGGCAGGGCAGTTAGCAGTTGGCGTCGGTGACCAGGATACTGCGACATGCACGGGAGTGACGACAGGAGTGTTCTTACTCCCTACATGGTCTACGCAGAACGAGGGTGGAACTCCTAGCGGAGCAGGCGACTTTTTCACTGACGATGCTATGCTTGCTAGCTACTACACTCCTAGCGGATCGTCGTTCACCTTTAGCTGGATTTTCTCGGCACAGGCTCAGGTATCAGGCGTCGGAAACTGGTGTACGGCAGTTGCGGTATTTCAGGGAGCAGCTGGCGGTGGCGCGCCTCAGCCGGTAGTGAGGTCGCAGGCGGTTCAGCGGTCAGTCACATAACCTCAGGGAGGTCGTATGGCAGCGGGTTTCGTAGTGAAGAGTTCGACGACCGCAACGGCGCTTGTGGCCGCTACGGCGAAGACATGCTGCAACGTGATTCCTGGCGCGAACCGCCAGTGCATTCTGTGTGAGATCAGTAATTCGTTTGATGGTGTGACAGCGAGCAACGTGCCGGTACTGGTGGAGCTGGTCGGCTCGACGCAGGCAGGCGCAGGAACAAGCACTGCATTTACGCCATACCTCATCCGCGGTATTGGCGCAGCCACGGCGACAGGTCAGACCGACTACACCGCGGAGCCGACAGTGCTAACGCCGTTCAAGCACTGGCTCGTGACGCCTAACGGCGGACTGTTGGTGATTCAGTCCCCGCTCGGTCGCGAGGCGCAGACGAACCTCTCCGGCAGCGCGACGCTGCTCGGGATCGCGCTGAGAGACAACGCTCCAGCAGTGGTCAACAGCCGGACGTACATCGAGTTCGAAGAGTAACAGATGGCCGACGAGCCTATCGTTCGGAAGCTGCCGTTTCCGCCACAGGAGGCGGCAGCTCCGGCTCGTCCCTATCCACCGCCAGTGTTGAGGCCAGTAGCGCGCTGGCGGACGTGGGATGAGCCAGACAGGGATGTAGCAGTAGCGCAGTGGGTTGAGCGCGGGGTGTGCGTGGTGTTTCCTCGCGTATGGGTCGCGAAGCATGGGCAGGAGTCGATGATTGCTCATGCGAAGGATAGGATTGCGGCGGTTGAAGCGATGGCAGGTGGTAGAGTGCTTCAGCCGGGGTCAGTGCTACTGGCGTTCACCAGGCACGTCGGCACTATTGACCCGACAATCTCCGACGAGGCGATGATGAGGCACTTGCTTACCACTCGTCCACGTGAGGAGATCATTGACCCAGACGCGACGCGGAACATACTTTCAACAGACCCTGACCATCCACTCGTGGATCATCCGTAAGTGGCGATAGCGTTTAGAGCGGCATCGGCGCAGGTCTTGATGGATGCAGGGACGACACTCACCCCTGCTAATCCTGCCGGTACGCTCCCGACGGATATACTGATCGCATGCTTCGAGTATGACGGTGGGACAGGCATTACGATTACTCCGCCGACTGGCTGGACGCTGATCGCAAAGTCAGACAACGGTGCGACCTGTGGAACAGCAGCGTACTGGGCCTTAGGCAACGTAGCGAGTAACGCCTTCGGCTTCACGAGCACTACAGCTATCGGCTGGATTCTTGGCTACTCCGGAGTTGATCCTAACACTCCGATGGACGTGGCAGCGACGAACAGTGTCAATACATCGTCGGTGACCGGAACGTGCCCTTCGATCACGACCAAGACGCCTGGCGCAGTCTGTGTCTGTATCTGCGGCTTCCAGGCGCAGAGCGCGACGTTTAGTGGACAGACGTTCACTGAACGAATGAACGGCGCGGAAGGTGGCACGAGTGATCCGCAGTCTATGGATAGCGGGGACTTCCTCGCTGTAGCGGCTGGCGCAACGGCGGCTAAGACGACGACTTCGTCAGTCGCAGCGCTGAACAACGGCATCACTGCCGCGCTTCGCCCGTTGCTCGCTGGTGTATCGCAGATCATTAGCGTCGCTCGGACGACCGCACGACGAGCGCATCAAGCGGTAGGGATGATCGTATTCCTACACGCTCCGCGAGTCGTTGTTCCGCCGCCTACGGCTGGCATCCCACCTGCTACGCGAGGCAGGCTATTCTCGCGAGTGTTGCAGCTTCGCGGTGGTATCGTGCCGCCGGCTGCGCCTGCGAACAGTCGCATACACATCGTGCAGGCCGCTCAGCCGCATCGGCCAGGCACGCATGTTATCTACATACATGGCGCACCGTCTACCGTTCCACAGCGACTGCCGACTCAGCCAGTTGTCGTCCAGGTACGCAATCGTCCTGCGCCTACGCATGTCATCGCGCTACGCGGCGGTCAGTTTACGCCAGCGCCGAAGATGCATGTCGTCCTGGCTCGCAACAAGCCGCAGCCGACGCATGTCGTCTATGTTCATGGCGCGAAGTCGACTGTTCCGCAGAAGCTACCTGCACAGCCGTATGTGGTACAGGCTCGGATTCGTCCGCCTACGACGCGTGTAGTTTACATACAGGGAGCCCCGGCTCCGCCGGCTGCGCCACCTGCGGTAGCAGGACCGTCGCCAGCGACTCGTGGACGGTTCTTCTCGCGCGTTGTGTTCCTGCGGGGCAGCCCGCTTGTGGCACCGGCAGTTCCACCACCTCCGCAGCAGATACATGTCGTGCAGGCTCGAATCCGCCCGCCTGCTACGCACGTTATCTCGCAACACAATCCTGGCGGGCTAATAGCGCCGAGCGCGCCGCAGTACACGGCGGTCCTTGTCGAGCGCTCAAGGCAGCATGTAAAGACGAGCATCGTACAGCTTCGCGGTGCGGAGTCTGTTGTACCCGCAAAGCTCGCGCCACAAGTGCATGTCGTGCAGGTCCAGCACCGCCCAGCGTACGGCAAGTTCGTCTTTATACGCAACGCGGCAGTGCCGCCTCCGCCACCTCAGCCGCCAACGGTGCAGGTGCATGTGGTGCAGGTGGCTCATCGTCCGGCGAAGACGAACGTCATCTATGTGCATGGTGCGCCTTCGACGGTACCACTGCGCCTCGCGCCGCAGATTACGATCGTTCAGCAGCGGATACGCCCGGCGAAGACACATGTCATCTCTATTGCCGGCCACGCGATACCGCCAGTGGTCGCTGTGCGCTCACCAAACTGGGAAGCGACGAGCTCGACGTGTCCTGCGCCGGGGTTCACAGACGTGGCTCCGATTACGGTGCCGTTCACTTCATGGGCACCCATAGACCCGAACTGCACCTGCTAGGGAGGACATAGTGTCAATCACAAATGCTGAGTTAGTATTCCTCGCGGCTGTGAACAGGCCGAATGACGATGTGAGCACAGGCGGCGGAGCTATTGATCTCACATGCGGCTGCGGAGCGATCAATCATCTAACCGCTGCGGCTGTGATTAGCTTCGTGTCGACGAACAGTGGCGATACGATGAACATCACGATCAGCGGCAGGACCGCTAGTGGCGTCTATACCACTGAGACGCTCGCTATGAACGGAACGACTGAGGTTAGCTCTGTCAACACCTATCAGCGCATCCTCGACGTTACGTTCGCGTCGCTGCCAGCAGGCGTGATCAGTGTATACCAAGGTACGGGCACTGGCACGCTGATCGGCGGGTTCAACAGCGCTGGGCATCCTTACTACAAGGACACCGCGCTGTTCAAGAAATCAGCGTCGAGCTCGACCGCGGTGACGAGGTACGACAAGGTGTTCTTCAAGAACACTGATGCATCGCTAACGCTAACAGGCGCAACAGTAACGCTGGTCGCTGACCCTTCGGGACGCATCAGCATCGGCCTCGAGACTGCGTTAAACGACGTGAACACGATCACGAACCGACTGACGGCGCCAGCAGGCATCACGTTTCAGGGAGTTGGCACTGCGATCAACGTGCCGAATAGTCAGAACTTGACGAACGGCAGCTACATCGGCATCTGGGTCAGGCAAGCGCTACTCGCGAATGACGGAGCGTTTGACTACGGAGTCTCCGGCTCGCAGTTGGAGATTCAACTAAGCGGTAATACGACCTGATGTCAGTAGTAACGGCGAATAGGTTCCCTAATTGGGAAGCGCTAGGCGGGATATTCGCACCTCGCTTTCCTAACTGGGAGGCTTTAGGAGGCGTCGCTGCGCCTAGATTCCCTGACTGGGAGGCGATAAGCCCTGTTTCGTCGCCGAGATACCCAAATTGGGAAGCGCTAATGGGCATTGCAGCGCCTCGGTATCCCAACTGGGAGGCTCTCGGAGGCATTTTTGCTCCGAGATATCCTAATTGGGAGGCATTAGGAGCGATTGCGGCGCCTAGATATCCGAATTGGGAGGCTTTAGGGCTTCTTAGCAGCGCAAGATTCCCTAACTGGGAAGCGGTATCTGCTCTCATTGCAAACAGGTTCCCGAACTGGGAGGCCTTAGCTATAGTTCCTGCTGCAAGGTTCCCAAATTGGGAGTCGCTATCGCAGCAGAACGTCGCTGCGGCGAGATATCCGAACTGGGAAGCGCTAGGACTGATTCAGGCGCCAAGATTTCCGAACTGGGAGTCGCTGACGTCGCTGATTCAGGCACCGCGCTTCCCGAACTGGGAGTCGCTAGGGCTAATCGTCATCCTAGCAGAGCCCAACTGGGAGTCTCAGCCAAAGGAGTTCTGCTTCTACGTAGCGATCATCGTGCCGTTCCAAGCGCCGTGCATGTAGAGGAGGCCGCGTGAATCTAAGCGAGTTTAGAAGTCGCTTGCGGATAAGGATCGGGAATCCGAGCACGACAGACGTGCCGGATACGCCGAATCTTGACCAGCACATTAACGACGCGGGGCAGGAGATCTTTGACAAGTACAAGTTCAAGCGGCGTAGAGCGAGAGCTCAGTTCACGACAGTAGTTGGGCAGGACAAGTATAGCGTTAGCCAGCTAACCGACGTGATCTTTAAGGCCTGGGATAGGACTAATGGCCGTGAGCTAACGTACGTCGGCACGAATGTTCTCGCAGAGCAGGACTACAACGCGAGCCCGAACAACTTGATACAGAACGGTAAGCCGGATAAGTGGACGTACATTGAGTCGTACTTCCAGGTGCTACCGCCGCCAGATGGCGCGTACTGCATCGAGTTCGTGTATAAGGTGATCTACTCGGCGCTGACGCAGACATCAGATGTGCCAGTGATTCCGCTGTCGTGGCATCGAGGGATGGTGATTCTCGCATCGGCGCTCTACTACGAGGACGAGGCTCAGGACAAAGCGAAAGCGACATATCACCACGACGCGTTCGATAAGTGGGTTGCTGACAAGCCTGTTGAGGAACACGAGCAGACCGAGGCCGTCGACTCAGCTGTTGAGATACCAACCTTGTCGCCAGACTTCGCAACGCTGCGTAAGCCTGACGGCATCTTTTGGGATATTCAAGAGCCATGACCTTCGGATCGAGTGAAGTAAACACGCTGCTTCTTACTATCGGCTTGCCGCTGATGGGGTGGCTAGGTAGGAAAGCAGTGAAGGTGCTAACCGATCTTCGAGGAGCTGTGAGCGACTTGTCAATGTCGGTGAGCATTCTGCATGTCACCTTGCTCGGAACGGACGATCAGGGTGGGCTAGTGAGAAGAGTCGAAGGAATCTCGACTAGAGTGCACGATCTTGCCGGGAGCGTACAGGTGCTACAGGCTCGTGAGGAGTATAGGCGAGACAGATGAACATGAGTCCTATAGGACTAGAGATGCTTGAGGGCCTCGAAGGCGAAAGGCTCCAGATGTATCACGACCAGGTGGGGATACCCACTATTGGCGTGGGACATAAGCTCACGGAGTCAGAGCTCTCGTCAGGCGAGATCTGGATCGCCGGGAAGCCGTATGACTGGACAGCAGGGCTAGATAATCAGCAGGTGGATGCCTTGCTTCAGCAGGACCTAGCTGGCGACGAGAAGACCGTCACTGATACAGTGAAGGTAACGATCTCGCAGCCTCAGTTCGACGCGCTAGTGTCGTTTACGTTCAACATAGGCAACGAGGCATTTGAGCACTCGACGCTAGCGAAGCTGCTAAACCAGGCGAACTATAGCGCAGTACCAGGAGAGATGCGGCGCTGGATCAAGTCGAAAGGTCAGGTGCTAGCTGCTCTTGTACACCGTCGCGAGGTGGAGATTGCTCGCTGGAGGGCATCGGCATGAGTGGATTGCTTGACGCACTGAACCCGCTCAAGGCGGTAATAGACACTGTCAACGGGGTCATCGGCAAGTTCGTGCCTGACCCGGCTGAGAAGCTCGCGCTCCAGTCGCAGATCGCTACGGCGACGGCGGAGTTGCAGTCGAAGATGATAGACGCCGATAGGGCCCTTGCCGACGCGCAAGCGAGCGTGATCACAGCGGAGGTCAAGTCAGATTCGTGGCTTGCGAAGAACTGGCGACCGATTCTGATGCTCACCTTCACCTTCATCATAGCGTGGAACTACATCTTCGTACCGATTCTCGGAGTGACAGCAGCTGCGATTCCCGCTGATATGTGGACTCTGATGAAGATCGGAGTTGGCGGCTACGTAATAGGACGAAGCGGTGAGAAGATCGCACCTGCGGTGGCTTCGGCAGTCACGGGCAACGGGAAATAGGTGTCCAATTCTGGACAAGGTGGCGCATGGCTAGACCTATAAGCGGCACCACTTCTCGGCTCAGTCCGAGGCAGTTTGCGGCACTGATGGCTGCGCCTAAGATCGAAGCTCCGCCGTTGACGTTCTTTAGTCCGCCGAAGGGACTCGACACGCTAGCGCCGCTAGGCCGCGTAGACCGACAGCACTTCGTCGGGTCACAGAATGTGATCCTCCAGCGAGGGATCACTAAGAGCCGCAATGCGTTCTCGACCTTTGGCGCGAAGCCGGCAGGAACAGACACGACGATGCTGACTGCTGACATCGAGTTCTGTTCTACGGCAGGAAGCGCGATTAAGTGGCCACTACGATGGACGCGATCGAAGTTGTATGTGTACACTGCTAGCGGCTGGTCGGATACGGGCATCTCGCATGCGATCCAGCAGTTGCCTGACGATGGCGTGAACTACGCAATGTGGAACGGGCTAGTGGTCTATTCTACAGGGATACTCGCGGCATCGCCAGGTATGATTGAGTACACGCCGCCTACAGTCGCGAATCCAGTAGGGACGTTTAGGCTGCTTGCTGGGTCGCCGACTGGCGCGCACGCGACGATGTTTGGGAATAGGATCATCGTATCGGCAGTGTACGGCCTGTTCACGAACGTCTTGAATCGCATTCAGTGGACAGTCAAGGATAACGATAACGACTGGGCTGGGCTTGGTAGCGGCTTCGAAGACCTAATCAATATGTCAGGCGGGCTCTGTGACGCGGTGATGGGAGTGTATCCGATTAGCGATACTACTGCTCTCGTCGTCCGCGAGTCGAGCATCTGGCGGATGGACCTGACAGGGTACTTTGATGCTCCGTTCCTATTCACGCTGCTAACTGACAAGCTAGGGACTTCCGCTCGGCGAACGATTCAGGCGATTACTGGCGGAGTGATCTTCCTCGGATACGATGATGTCTACATCGTGACGCTTGGCGGAATTCAGCGCATTGGCCGTCAGGCTCTCGACAGCGTGTTTCTATCTCCGTCGTTCGTGGCACTGGGCTCTACAGGGATCGCTTCTACGCTCGCGGCATCGTACGGATACTACGATCGTTGGAATCAACGCTACTGGCTAAACATCAAGGGCCTTGGCACTTTCGTTTACAGCTTCGACGATAAGGGATGGACTCAGCAGGTGTTCAGCTTCGAGCCGTGGTCGATAGAGCATGCGTACTACCAGTCAGGCTCAGGCGAGTTTCATGGAGTGTACGTCACAGCAGATACTCGCGTCTCGGCTATATCTACGCTCTCGCTACGAGAGGACCCGACAGCGACGTCCGACGCAGACCCGTTTGGCTTCACGGTTCCACAGACGACGTTCAACGTGTGGACAGGATATGTCTACGTCGACTCGCCGCTATTCAAGACCGAGATCGTTGAGATGCAGGTTGAGTACGACGCAGGCGTAGCGCAGAACTTGTTCTTCGACATCTATCGCGACGGCGCATGGGTGCAGTTCTCGACGGTCACTGTGCAACCGACGACAGGCGCGCAAGTGCTAAGTGTTCGAGGTAGCGTCGAAGATGAAAACCTCCAAGTGCGAGTGCGAAGTGATACCCTAGGCAAGATTAGCATCTACGCGCTACACGTCTTCGCGAGTAAGGGAGCGCTCATTCATCCGTGAATATCGGCCAAACAGTAAAGCCGGATTCCTTGCAGAAGGTCCTTCAGGCGATGGCGAACAACCTTACGCCTCAGGATAACTTGTACTGCAAGCTGCTAGGGCCGATAGTCACGGCAGGCACACACGATGTTGAGTTCACTGTGCAGCACAACCTTGGTCGCGTTCCGACGAACTACATTTGGAACGTCGATCAAGCGGCGATAGTGTACGACTCGAGGAGGGCGAATTGGACAACGTCGCAACTGTTCCTAAAGTGCAGCGTAGGCAGCGTGAATCTATACTTGTTGGTGATGTAGAGCGCCTGCCGGCGCCGTTGCTGGAGCACGGTGAGTACCAAGTGCGGCAGATGACGCTCACTCGACAGAAGCTTGCTGCGCTTTGGAAGGAGCTGTTGAAGTATAGGACGCTGTTCAGCGACCTTACGCGCGGTGACTTTGTCAATTTCGTGCAGTATGTCACTAGCGAAGATACGCTCTGGCTCGAGATTTGGCGAGGTTCGTCTCTCGTCGGCATCGCGACGTTTGAGGAGTTGCATAAGGTCATCGACGCCGAGTCCCATGTGCTCTTCTTCGATCGCGAGCTAGCGAACAAAGTACCAGTGTGCAAAGCCATCATCGCTTGGCTCTTCGCGAACTTTCCGTTGCAGCGGCTATCGACGCAACTGCCGTCGATCTATCACGCGCCGATTCGGCTGACGATGGATATAGGGTTCGTTCGCGAAGGACGCAAGCGGCAAGCAGTGCTGATTAGCGGCAGATGGGTCGACGTGGATATCTTCGGCATCGTACGCTCGGAGGTCAAATGAGCTTTTTATTGGGGAAGACCAATAACCCTACTGGCGCCCTAGCGGGACAGTACGCCAGTGCCTACGGCGACCTGCTAAGCGGTAAGGGTAATGATCCCTTCACGAGCCTGTTTCAGAATGAGCTCGGACCAGTGCTCGCGCAAGCGAAGGAGTCGACGGGGAACTTGACGGGCACCAGCCTAGGCAACGTCGAGGGTACTGCCGCAGGGAGATCGCTAAGCTCGTTCCTCCTCGGCATCCTCGGCCAAGGAGCGAGCTTCGCGAGTCCTGGGGCGCAGCAAACTTACACGCCAGGGTTCTTGGACTATCTATTCTCCGGCATTAGCAAGGCTGCACCGGCGCTTGCGGGAGCGTTTACAGGCGGTGGCGGCGCGGCGAGCACTGCCGACTCTGGCGCCTCGTCCTCGATCTCGTCCCTGTTTCCGGGAAAGTAAACTATGACTATACCTATCGCACCAGGTCCGTTTTCGTTCCTCGACGAGGCAGGCGAAGCCGCTGGATCAGTCGCCGCTGTGCGTGAGGAGCGCAAGCGTCACGGCGAGGAGATCGCGCATAAGGCTGCGCAGGATATCATCTCCCAGATTCAGCAAGGGATTCGTCCGTCGTCGGTGTTGAAAGACCCTGAGGTCAAGAAGCTCTTTCAGAAAGCCTATGGCGTGACGATACCTGATACGCTCGTACCGAGACCGCAAGAAGACATGGCTCGGCTGCTATCACAAGCGCTGCAGAAGGTGCAGCCTGACTCGGCACAAGCGCGCGCTGTCACACAGGTGCCAAGCGAGGCTGTTGCTGCCGCAGGCGAAGCCGTGACGGTTGAGAAGGGCGCTGAGGCTAGCGCTAAGACCGCCGCTGGCGTACCTGCGCTCGAGGCCGAAGCTGGCGCAGCCGAGGCGAGAGCGAAAGCGGCAGGATCCACTTTCAACCGCAACGTGTACGAAGGCGCGACGGCGTTGCTTGGTAGTGATCCGACGTTCAAGAAGCTTGCGGAGGAAGCTGCGACAGGCGTCCTCGACTACCGCCTTCGCAACATCGCGCTATACCGTGAAGGGCTCTCACTCGAGCGTCAGCAAGCTGCTGACAATGTGAAGATTCTTCATGACATGCTAACTGAAAGCTCGAAGAGGTATGACGCGCTCGTTACGAAGTGGGAGAACGACGCAGCGCTAAGCGGCGATCCTGAGGCGTACAAAGCGGCTAATCCCAAGCCGAACCCGGACGACGTCGCGAAGGAGTACCTCCAGACCTGGGGCATGACGCCACAGGAGTTCCAGAGCCGACTGCACCAGGCGATGTCGAAGCTGCAGGCTGTGCCAGAGTCAGGTGGACCGAAAGCGACTGCCGGTAAGCCTGGTGGAGGGCAAGCCGGAACTGCGCCGGCAGGAGATCGCGTCTCGCAGATCACTGAGGCTGCGACTAAGGCTGATCCTGAGCGGGCTGCCCAGTACATCGCACAGCACGAACGTGATGGCAGCTTCACCGATCTCGAGGTTCGAGCGGTGATGCTCAGGCTCAAGGACTCGCTACCGGCGAGCCAGTATCGCAAGCTCAAGAAGGCCTACGACCTCGCGAAGGCGAACACTGAGACGACTCGATGAGTGATCCCTTTGCGGCGCTAGTTCAAGGCCCAGCTAAGGCAGCTCCACTGCCACCTGACCAGGACCCTTTCAAGGACCTCGTCGCGTCGTCAGCGCCGGATACGAGTGCTGATCCGTTTGCCGGCGTTGCACCTAGCACGGAGAAGCCTCCGACGTTCGAGCAGTTGCATCCTCGCATAGCGGGCTTACTCATCGAGCCGATGAAGCAGGTTTCGAAGGCAGTTATCTGGGACCTGACTGGCACGCTGCCGAGTGAGGACCAGCCAGTGACTACTCCTGGCGACGTCCGAGGCACAGGCGACGTGGCAACGACGTTAGCGACGCAGCCGCAGGCACCAGCGTTATCTCCCGAGGGCGAAGCAGACGTGCGACGAGGAGCTGCGCTGATCGCGAGCATGGCACCTGGGCCGTTGATAGGTGAGATACCTGCCGTTGCAGCACGCCTTGGCGCTTGGGGAAGCTTCCTTACTGGCGAGTTCCTTGGAGGTTCGATCTACGGCGCTGTGCGGCCTACAGCGGATGATGAGACTCGCGCTGAGGCGGTTCTGGGAGATGCTGCTGTGTTCGCTGCCTTTGGCGGAGCGATACGCGGAGCGGGAGAGCTGGCGTCATGGGCGCTGAAGCGGCACATTCTCAGGCTGCCGCCTGCTGCGCGTAAGGTCGCGCTGACGACGGTCAAGACGGAACTTGACAAAGTCGAAGCGAAGCTAGCTGAGGGTGGCGTCACGCTAGATCAGCTACCGCCTGACGTTGCGACGAAGCTCGAAGAGCCGATCCTTCGTCAGGCTGTCGAGAACCTCGATCCTGGGCAGGTGAATGTAGACAATATCATCTCTGCTGAGGCCTCGCGAGAACTCGAGCACGCACCTCGTTTCGACCAGCCGAGTTCGCTCAAGCTTACGCCACCTATCGAGGTGACATTTAAGCAAGAACTCGAGAAGCTGAAAGCGATCCCCGGTAGCTCTAGAGGCTTCGAGGTAACCGGCGAGCGCCCAACCCCTCCACCCCCCGCAGGAGGTAGGACTCTCAGTGATCTAACAGGTGCGACGGCGCAGCAAGACGTGGCGGAGAGGATAAGGTCACAGGGGGCTGCACCGAAGATTGATGAGGTGATGTATAGAGGAGTGACTAGCAAGTCTACTACGACGGAACCGCTTTTCTTTTCGCGAGATCGGGAAGTCGCTAATCACTTCGCTAAAGGAGAGAAAGGCGGAGAGGTACTTAGTCGCCGAGTGACTATTCGCAATCCTGCCGGAAACTCTGAGGTTCTATCCGCGGCAGTGGAAGCTGGATTCAAGTTCGACGAGGACGGCGATCCGAAGGAGTTATTCCAAGGGACGCCCGACGCTGCCGATCTGTCCACTGACCTACGTCATTACTCAGACTCTCCTGCTGATCTTCTCTACTCGAAGCGTGTCCGCGATATTCTATCAGCACGCGGCTTTGACGGATACGAAGGCGTAGATAAGAGCCTCGGCGACGAGATCGACAACAGAATCGTCGTCACCTTTGGAAAGGCTGAGGTATCACGGGACTTCCTCGTCGGACCCACTGTTCGCGGTAAGTCAGGCAAGCTCTACGTTGGAGGTGCGACGCATCAGGAGACGATAGATCGAGCGATACAAGCGGGCGCGCCTGAGGCCGAGTTCGCGGGGGCGACGCCAGATAGTCCTGACCGAGGGTTCAAGACGAGCACTCGTGACTTCATCAGCCGCGATGAGGCTGCAGCGCTGGTAGACCATCCCGAGCCTCTGATCTCCGAAGACATGCACCATCGCGGCTTGACCTCGACTGAGTCGACAGATGTGGCTGAGCTCAAGATGTCCAACGTCGCGAAGGACATAGCGACTTCGCCTAAGCCCGGCGAGGTCGAGCAGATCAAGCTGATGGATGCTGCAACGGATCATGCAGTGGCGAGTATCATCCCGACGAAGGTCGCTGAGTCCGAGGTCAAAGACGCCATTAGCGTCGTCAAGGGGGAGATTCACGAACTGCCGAAGCGCAGCAAGAAGGCACGGGAGTCGCTACAGAGCGTCCTAAGCGCCGCGCTGAA
>Ga0307477_10000761_pt1 | contig 31708 bp, 24 predicted proteins | sample atmos_gasesECM2C_FD_203316 | JGI IMG/M metagenome (GOLD analysis project Ga0307477, IMG submission 203316) | Hardwood forest soil microbial communities from Morgan-Monroe State Forest, Indiana, United States - atmos_gasesECM2C_515 | ecosystem: Environmental > Terrestrial > Soil > Temperate...
ACGCAAAAGCACCCGCGATGGAAGTCAGTTATGAGCCATACGCTCCCGTGAAATTGGTGGCTTTTCCGGAAGATTTTCTTCAAGGCTTTACCATGAAGGCCGATCTTGACGTTCACGTGAAGGAGATTGGTATTAAGATCCCGGGACCGGAGACAGACCGGCTGGCAGCAATGGCGAAGAAACTAAATATTTACCTCTATGGAGTAGCTCTAGAGGTATTGCCCCACTGGCCCGATCGCATCTTCAATTGCGCTTTCATCATTGATCCCTCCGGCGTGATTGTTCATAAGTTCCACAAATTCTCGCCCGCAATCCACTATGAAATAACCACTAGCCCCCACGACGTACTGGACGAGTACATAGAGGTCTTTGGTAAAGGTAAAACGATGCTGCAAACGCTTTTCCCGGTCACAAAGACACCGTTGGGAAATCTTGGGACGATCATCTGCAACGATGGGTACCATCCGGAATATTTCCGTGCAGTTCAAATGAACGGTGCTGAAGTAATCATGCGTCCGGCACTCGCGGAGCCCGGAGTTACAAAAGGTTGGTTTGAATTCACAAATCGTGCGGGTGCGCTTGCGACTCTGAGTTACGTGGTGGCTCCTAATATGGGCGGTGTTGTCAGCCCCGAGGCAGTGCGGACGATGATGGCTGGGGATTCTATGATCGTTGACTATGACGGACAAGTTATCGGAAGGTTGCCGTTCCCGGGAGAAGGGATGGTCAGCGGCACAATTCGACTTGAACATTTGCGCCAGCGCCGGGCCGATCCGAGCCGAAATTTTCCTTCACTTATGAAAACTGAAGTCTTGCGTGAGGTGTATGCTGATCCGGTTTATCCGCCAAACTCGCAGAAAGAGGCTATTCGAACCTTCAGTGAAATTTATAAGAGAGATACCCGGCACCTCGGCGTAATTGAGAAGCTTTTTGAGCGTGGCGTGTACACCCCGCCAAAAAACTGGCGTAAATAGTAGCCAGGACGGATCTATGACACTAGCTCCCGATGAGAGCAGTCTTCTGGGCACCGAGGAGCCAGAGCTCCTGAGTATTCCGAGCCGGCTTGGACTGCTTCTTGCTGCCTGGAGTGAACGTTGGTTTCCCGATCCATTGATTTTTGCCCTTCTGGGGATCGTGTGTGTTTTTTGCATCGGAATCGCAATGGGCGAAAGGCCCGGCCATCTTGCCGTCACCGGAGGGATGAGTTTCTGGGCGCTTGTTCCGTTCACAATGCAAATGGCGTTTACCATCATTGGCGGCTACGTAGTTGCATCGGCACCGCTTGTAAAGCGAGGAATACGCTGGCTTGCCGGGCGACCGAAAACCCCAAGAGGCGCGGTCGCTTTGGTGGCGTTATGTTCCATGCTGAGTTCGCTGATTTCGGGAGGCTTTAGCTTAATCTTCAGTGGCGTATTTGTGCGTGAGTTGAGCAAACACGTCAAAGGTATGGACTATCGCGCTGCTGGCGCTGCTGGTTACCTGGGCCTGGGAGCCGTATGGGCCCTTGGCCTTTCGTCTTCTGCCGCCATGCTGATGGGCACAAGGTCGTCTTTGCCCGAATCCCTGTTAAACATCTCGGGCGTTATACCGCTTCGACAAACGATTTTTCTTTGGCAAAGCATCGCAACCGCCGCCATTCTGACAATCGTTTCCACCTTGATTGCTTACTTTTCGGTGCCGCCCCCAGAGAAAGCCCGAACAGCTGAGTACTACAACATAGAATCCGCGGTTCGCGACCCCGAAATTCAGACGAGAACTCGGCCAGGAGAGTGGCTGGAGTACAGTCCAATATTGACTATTCTGATATCGGCATTCTTAGGATGGTATATCCTGCATGTTTTCAGGGCGTCCCCGGTCGGGGCTTTAGCAGCCTTGGATCTAAACACTTACAATTTGATTTTCGTCACCGCTGGGCTCCTGCTTCACTGGCGGCCTCGACAATTTATCCGGGCGGTCTCGGAGTCTATTCCGGCCACGGAGGGAGTGATCCTCCAATTTCCATTCTATGCAGTTATTTTCGGGATGATCGTTGGCACGGGAATTTCGGACCGATTGGCAAAATTGATTCTGTCAGTGAGCTCCCCCGGCGGCTTTCCCGTTCTTGTAGCTGCCTACTCGGCTGCATTAGGAATATTCATCCCTTCCGGCGGCAGCAAATGGATCATTGAGGCCCCCGCCGTGCTCCAAGCCGCGAATATACTCCATGTTCATCTTGGGTGGGTGGTGCAGATCTACAATGCATCGGAGGCGCTCCCCAACCTGATCAATCCGTTTTGGATGCTGCCCTTGCTCGGCATACTGAAATTGAAGGCGAGGGATATTGTTGGGTATGGGGTACTCCAGTTGATGGTGCACGTGCCTCTTGTATTTTTCTTGTGTTGGTTTTTCGCGCGCCACATCGCTTACGTCCCGCCTCTAAAATAATCGGCTCAAAAATGAAAGAATCGCATGAGGCTTCAGATGTAAGAGCGTGCGAACCAGTTCGATGGCGCGCATAGCGCCGAGACCCCGTATTTCGCCGAGGCGTGGCCAGCGTTTTTTCCATTCGTTGGCGCGAAGCTCGAACATTTTCGCCGATTTCGGTGGCGCGAGCGGCGAGGTTTTCCTGCTCGAGGGCTTCGATGGAAGCGAGAACGGCAGCGCAGGCCTGGGTGCTTGTAAATGCGATCCTTCCGCAGTTTGAGCGTTCCGACGCTAACGTTGAAAGTGGTACATCCGACAACCTGTTGTATCCCACCCTAGAAAGTTAACCGAAGCGCCAGCTGGCCAATTCTGGGATCATACGTTGAGGTGATCTGGCCAAGTTGCGGAGAGAAAAAAGTAGCCGAACCGCTTAGCGGGGTCTGCCACTCCGTGTGATTCAGAATGTTGAAAAACTCTGCGCGGAACGCTAGTTGCACTTGCTCTGTAATGGCTATTTTCTTCTCCAGGGACAAGTCAACATTGACCCGATCTGGTCCTGGAAAAAAGTTCCTCGACAACGTCCCGTACGTGGCCTGGGGGCAGCCACCGGGTGTCCCGGGAGGTGCCGTGCTGCTGAAACAGGCCGGGAATGATAGCCCGTTCGGGTTGAAGATGAAGCGTCCAGTGATAGGTGTACCACCAACGTCAATTGTCCGCACAGTGTGCGGGTCCAGTTGCTGTGGCGGGCCTCCAGCCCAGACCGGACGGACCAGATTAGAGTCACCAAAACCAGACGGCCCCGGCACGAATTCGCCGCCAGCTGGGCCAGGGAGTCCCGCGAGCACATCCATTGGAAAGCCGGACTGAGCGGTAATTATCGAATACAAAGTCCACCCACGAGTCAGTCGTTCGGGGCCACTGGCCCACATGTGAGCAAACGGTAGTTCCCAGCCACCGCTCAGCACCACGCGATTGCGAACGTCGGCATCTCCAGAAGCGCGGAATTGATGGTGGTTAAAATACGGTACCTGTGACGAATTCCGAAAAAGTTCGTTCCCGTCATCGATTTCATGAGACCAGGTATAAGCGAGAGTGAAGAAAGTCTGACCGATGGAGTGCCAGTCGCCCATCTGTTTCGTAAGGCTTGCTAGGAGGCCGTTATAACTTGCGTTCGCCGCGCCAGAGGTTGCTAGGATCGCACCAAACGCATTCGGAATTTGAAGTCCCGGCTGGGTATTGAGAATTCGTGCGGTAGTGCCCTGGATTATCGGGTCTTGATCAACTTGCGTCGTCAGTTTATGAGACGAGCTTCCGACATAGTTCATCTGCCCGGACAACCCCTTTCCGAGTTGTCGCTGCAGGCTCAGATTATACTGGTAGATATAGGGCGTGCGGGTGTGCGGGTCAATAAAGGTAGTGCTTGGGGAACCGAACGGAATAAATCCCTCCGTGACGAAGTTAAGAGTCTGAGGAGGTGGCAGTGGATGTGGAGGCGGTACGCCGGCCGTCCCGTACGGATCAGTCAGAATGGTGCTTGGTCCGTTTGCGAAGGAAGAGAAAGTAAGACTGGCGGCGGTTGCAAACGGAGGCTGAAAAGCATTCAGGATGTTGTCGCCGGCCAGCAGCACGTCATAAAACACACCGAAACCGCCTCGCACGCTTGTTTTCCCGTCGCCGAATGGGTCCCACGCAAAACCGAAGCGCGGCGCCCAGTTGTTTCTATCCGGGAAAGTGGAGCCATTGGGTGCTCCAGGATCTCCTTGTACCAACAGGCCTAATGGTGCAAGCGGGTATATCTGCGATTGGTGTCCAGGAATAATAAAAGCTTGAGGAAATCTTGAGTCGCCCTTCGGAGTGTCGTACTCGTAGCGAGTCCCCATTGTGAGCACCAAGCGCGGCGTCACTTTCCACTCGTCTTGAAAGAAGCCCGCGTATTGCTTACTGTGAACGTCATTAACACCAGGAGGGAAAGATTGAAAAATGTCCGCATCACCAAATAGGAAGTCGGCTAGATCGTTTTTGGAGCCGCTGCCGGTAGGTCCATTGAAAGTAAAACCCTGGGCGTAGAACGAGTTAGTAGAATTGCTTTGCACGATGACAAATGATCCGCCGACCTTAAAAGTGTGCCGTCCCTTAATTCGCGTAAAGTTGTCCGAGAATTCGTAGGTATTGTCAGGGTTTTGGATTGGATTTATCGCCGGATAGCCAAACGCAAGCTGGCTCGTAGGAAGAGCAATTAAGGGAGGGCCGTCTACTGGAGTTCCCGTGCCGGTGATGCCGAGTTCGGTCGGCCCCGGGAGCGCCTTTGCGTGTTGGTTTACCTGAAAGTCAAGACGTTGCGCGGTCATAATAAACTCGTTCAGCATGTTCTGCGAAATCGTCCTGGTGTACACAATGTTTCCGAAATAGTTCGTGTTTTTGTTATAGATCGGAGCGCCTGGAACATTCGGATTATTCCCTAAGAATACCGAAGAAAAAGGGATTAGCTGAGGATACGAGAATCCGGCCAGGGTAACTGTTATTCGGTCTTTCTCGGTTGCATTAAAATCCATTTTCCCAAGGTACCCGTTTTGGTTGTCGGTAGCGCGCCCGTTGGGAACCAGCATGCCGGTTGGAGAACTTGGCACGAGCCCGGCCTTTATATAGTTTTGAGCGACCGGATCGATCTTTGTGGGATCGATGATCGCATTTGCCGCTAAACTAGCATTTGACTGGAAATAGGGATGGGCTAGAAGGAAGGCAGCCACGTTTGGATCGGGACCGTTACTGACGGAATGGGAGAAGTCACCGTTCAGTTCCGCAGGCGTATAAGTGGTGATCGCATTGCCAACCGTTACGCTATCTTGGCGTTGTCCCTGGTATCCGAAAAAGAAAAAGAAACGGTCTTTGCCATTGACCAAGTGAGGAATTGCAATCGGTCCGCCGATGGTGCCTCCAAATTGATTGCGTTTTAGCACCGGACGCGGAAGCCCGGCGGCCTTGTTGAAGAAGGTGTTGGCATTGAAGGCGTCGTTCCGTAAGTAATCGTAGGCGCTTCCGTGAAACTGATTCGTTCCCGATTTGGTTACCACCGTAACGACCCCGCCGGCGCTGCGGCCGTATTCCGCAGTATAGTTATTCTCCAGCACGCGAAACTCCGCAACGGTGTCTGGATTCGGATCCATGACAGGAACGCCATACGATACGGAAGTGTTGTTTCCTCCATTAAGTAAATACGTTACGGAATTGTCGCGTCCCCCCGCAATACTGACGTTACCTGTGGGAACGGTCGCCCCGAATACGCTAGGGAGTGCCGGGGTCACGCCGGGCTGAGTTAACGCCAAGTCAAGCGTATTGCGGCCGTTGAGTGGAAGATTCTGTATCGTTGGACCCGTAACGGTCCCGCCGACGGTAGGATTGACAGTTTCTACTTGTGCTGCGCTGGCTCCGACGGTGAGAGTTTGGGAGAGCGCCCCAATTGTCATTCGGATGTCTAGGCGCAACGACTGATTAATCTCGAGCGATTGTGGCGAGGAAATAGCTTTCGTGAAGCCCTCATGTTCCACGGCGACGGCATAATTGCCAATCGGCAGGTTGAGAACCTGGTAAGCGCCATCGGCGCCGGTGAACGTTTCCCAATGCACATTAGTGTCTCTATTTGTGACAACGACTTTCGCGCCCGGAACTGCGGCCCCTTGCTCGTCGGTAATCGCTCCGATGACTCGCCCCGTGGCGTTTTGTGCCACGGCTTGGGTCGACGAGAGAACAGAAATTAGCAATGTCAGAATTAGCGTTGCGGAATGACGCGATCGAAACAATCGCACTAAGAGCGAAGTTCTTAGCTGGTTCATGATTGACCTCGGCGCTACCCAAACAAATGAATGAACATCTTGCTGGCCGGTCTCGCGACTGCTGGAGATGGCGGCTATAACCAGACGCATTTGTTTTCTAAACGCGAAGGTATCGAGATGGCCGACCCGTCGGACTTGTCGCTTCGTCCGCAGCCACCTTTTTAAATCGTCTGCGCGCGAAACTTACAGTTCCTGCGTGATCACTGCAAGATACTAAAATCTGTTCAGCGCGTTACACTCTTTGGTTGACGTAAGACTTGTGCTACCAATCGCTTAGCTCTGAGAGGCGCGGTCGCGCCTTAAATCGTATCCTTACAACTTCACTGTAATGTTGGTTGATCACGCTGGTTGTGCGAAATTTCTTCGTGCATGAGTATTGGCGGCGACCAGATCTTTGCTCGGTTTAATGAGCTGTTGGGGGCCCCTAGACTTCAGAAATTCAATATAGGAGAATGACTCTCCAATTGAATCCAAAAACATGGCGAAAACGGACGAACATTTCAGAATTGGCGAAGTGGCCCGGCGTTTAAGCGTCAGCGCTTCCTCGCTGAGAAACTGGGAAAAGCTTGGACTCTTACGGCCAGCGCGCACCGCAGGGGGTTATAGAGTCTATTCTCGTGACATGCTTGTTGAGCTTCAGAAAATTCAGCAGCTACGAAAAACCACGCGCGTGAACATTCAGGGAATCCGCCATCTAATGCAACGGGGGCCGGACGCCAAGCCGTTATTGTCGTCAAAGAATCTACTGCCAGAGCTTCCGTCGATTCTAGCGGGACTGCGCAGAAGCAAAAACCTCAGTTTGCCCGACGTGGCCCGGGAAACTGGAATCACGACGAATTTTCTAAACGCGATAGAACGAGGCTACGCGATCCCCTATTCAGTCCTTCCCAAACTAGTGAAGTTCTACAAGACCACAATCTTTTCGTTTTTTAACGCGGGCGACAAATATCGGAAGCTTGTTCGTCCCAAGGACCGCCCAGTGCTTTGGACACGGCCGTCTGTTCAAATGGAACTTCTTGCTTTTGGTACGACGATGATGGAACCAACCGTGATGCGAATCGCGCCGCGGGCGAGCAGCGGCGGGTCGTACCAGCATGAAGGAGAAGAACTTCTTTATATGTTACATGGCAAGCTTGAGGTTTGGCTTGATGAGTTGGAGCGTTACCTCCTCGAACCGGGCGATACGCTCTATTTCAAAAGTACTCAGGCACACAGGTGGTGCAATTTGACAGACAGCGAATGTGTCATATTGTGGATCAATGCGCCGATCACCTTCTAATATCGGTTCACCCCTCCAATAACGCTGCGCGCTCAGAAGGAATATCTGCATCCTGATGCAACAGTCGCGGTGGCACTAGAAGACCGCTCGAAGATAACACCAGATTGAAGCAGCTGAACATTGGCCGAGCAAGATAGCCCAGTGAAGAACGACATTTGGTATTGCACTCGTGTCGGAGGTCGGCAAAGGTGACGCCGAGAATGTGCGCAGGAACAGCGCGAGCGGAAAAAGAACCGCCATTACCGCAGCCGCGATAGACGCTTTTGATTTTCATTGTTGTCTCCTTTTCGGCTCAAGCCAAGAGCCATGGGAGGGTGCGAGAGTTGTCAGCAATCTTATGGGCTAATCCTTCCATGAGAAAGCCGATCGATGTCAAGGCACGCTCTTGGGTTTGCTGTCGTGCTATGGTGCACAATTCACCACCTTTGACGTAGCCGATGCGTTGAAACAATTTACGGGCTTGCCAAGGCACGAATGCGTGTGATAGCAACGCGTCAACAAGGGTCGAACTGAAGCGACGCGGGGCAATGCTATCAACGATCCGCGGACGCGCCGTGTGAGAACCATTCCCACCAATCGCTTCGGCCTTCTGAGGATGAAAAGGAGGAAAAAATGAAACTCAAGTTCAAGTTCGTTCCCTTAGCATTTATCGCGTTGCTTACTATGTGCGCTGTTTCCACCTGGCCTCAGATTCGTGGATTTCATTTTGGGATCCTGGGTAATCCCCACCTGAATGCGGAATCCAGCGGAAAAACGCAGCAAGATCCGCCACAGGATGGCGACGTGAGCGCTGATACCACCTCTTGTGCTTACACATTTGTGTCCGGCAGCGCGGAGACTTATATGAAGTATTGCGTGACCGTGAATGGGAATTTCGTGCTGTTCCAAAGCCCGTCGGGCATCGAGCACATTAAGTCCGCTACCAGTAGCGAAGGTTACGGTCTGTGTACCGGCGGAGGCAGCAATAGCTACTGGGACTGGGCGGGAGCGGGAGCGAGTAACTGGGGCAAAGCGACTCTACTGACACACACGGCGACAGTAGTGAAGATTGAGCGCACTACCACAGACGGCGCTTGGACACTAACTCAAACCATCACCCAAGTTGCGGCCGGGCCATACGCGAAAATTGAAATGCAGTTCAAAAATAACACCGCCGCCGCGCAGGGCGGGTTCTTCATGCGCTGGGCTGACGTGAATGCCGACAACAGCACAATAAACAATCTCGATTCGACAGCCCGTAGCGCGTGGGGTTACCGGCCGTCAACAAACACGATTTCTTTCACGCCTTACGGTTTGTTGTTGCAAAATTTCGGAGCCGCGACGGTTGAGCACTTCGGGTACGCGCTGAATACGAATCAACCACCAGACGTGTGCGAACCTGCATTGACTGCCACCGGAACGTTGACCGCTACAGATGGTTCGATACTGATGCTATATGCCTTTGGAGGATTGGCTAAGAACCAGATTGCCACGATCAATCTGAAATACACGGGGTTTTGACGCCCGTTTTGAAAATATTGGTCGACACGCGCCGTCCCTCTGTAGAAGTTGTTTTTCTTCGCTTTTGGCCACGCTCGGCGCGTACGCGTCCAGAGTTCTCCGGCTAGGACGGGCTTGCCCTCCAGATCGACATAGACGTGTTCTTATTCCTTGCGATATCCGTCGTTCTTCCATGCCGTCCCCACCGTCAGCGAACTAAAATTCCGCACCCCTGCCACGCTTTGTGTCATAACCATTTGGGTTGTTGCTGCAGTTTGCTGCACGCCCTTGCGCCGGTCGGTGTGTTCTCCAGCCCGGGATTGACACGGTGGAGGTATGCGAGTTCGAGCCCGCACGGGCCTACCCTCACCAGGTACTGCACATTCCACCGTCGCTCGTGGGCATCAACATGTGCGCTGTTGAGTCTCTCATCACTTGTCATTATTACCCGCCTGATTGAGGTCTCCCATGATGTAGGCTTGACTCCGATGAATGCCTATTTGGTTTCTATTACCTTCTGCAGATTTGGCGGCAAGAAATATCAACTCCTAAGGAAAGAACTTTAGCCATCGACAATGGATCATAAAAAGGAATTGGCGTTTTGCATATTGACAGCGGCGTGTGCCATCGCTTTGTTCTGTTGGCCGCGCGCAACAACGGCGCAAAAAGATAGCGCGCTCGCCGCTCAAGTCCGCGAAATCACCGGTCGACCGGAATATAAACATTCCACTTTCGGCGTTGAAGTCTATTCCTTGGACGATGACAAAGTCGTCTACGCGCTTCACGCTCAGCAACTCTTCACACCCGGTTCGACTACGAAACTGCTCACGGAAGGTACTGCGCTCGAACTCCTCGGTGCGGATTACCGCTTCCACACTCGCGTTTATCGCACAGGCGTGATCGGCACGGATGGTACGCTGCATGGCGATTTGATTCTAGTGGCCAGCGGCGATCCAAATCTCTCGGGCCGCATTCAACCCGACGGTACACTCGGCTTTGCGAACCAAGATCATTCTTACGATGGCAGCCCCGATACGAAAGTCGTGCCGGGCGATCCACTGTTGGTAATTCGCGAACTCGCCGCCCAGGTGACTGCGCATGGAATAAGGCGAGTGGAAGGCCGCGTGCTCGTGGATGCGACCTTATTTCCAGAAGGCGACCGAGAATTAGGAACAAATGTGGTCGTATCGCCGATCTCGGTGAATGACAACATCGTGGACCTGACGGTCTCACAGGGAAACCACGAAGATGCTACGGTCGGCTTGAATGTCTCGCCAGCAAGCGCCTATGTGTCATTCGTAAATAGGATCACAACCGGACCAGCGAACTCAAAACCGGATATCAAACCTACCGACATCGCCAACGCCGACGGCTCCCATACCGTGACGCTTACAGGAAAATTCCCGGCTGGCGGGGTTCCGATTATTTACACCTATGCCATTCCTCAGCCCAGCCGGTTCGCACAAGTGACCTTCGTGGAAGCGTTACGCGAAAAAGGGATCATCGCAACGCTTTCTCCATTCGACGAAAAAGTTGACTTCAAAAGCCTTGCTTCCACCTACACGCCCGATCATGTTGTCGCCGAGCACATTTCATCCCCGCTCTCGGAAGAAATAAAGGTCACCCTCAAAGTCAGCCAAAATCTGCACGCTACCATGACGCCGTTTATTCTTGGCGCGGTTCTCGGACACAAAACCGACGACATCGATCAAGATGGATTCGATCTAGAACGCGATTTCCTGACGAAGGGGGACCTCGATCTAAGCGGGGCTTCGCAGGCAGATGGTGCGGGGGGCGCGCAATCCACGTACTACACGCCGGATTTTATGGTTCGCTACCTGGGCTACATGGCCAAACAAAAGGATTTTCAACTATTCGAAGAGTCGTTGCCGATCCTAGGACGCGACGGAACCCTCTGGAACATCCAAGTAAACTCGCCGGCCGCTGGGCACGTGTTCGCCAAGACTGGCACATATGTTTCTTACGATGCTTTAAACAAGAAACTGATGCTCAACGGAAAAGGTCTCGCCGGCTATATGACTACTGCCGACGGACGGCACCTGGCTTTCGCCGCGTATGTTAACCGTGTTTCGATGCCCATTGAATTGCCGGACGCTTCGCAGAAAATTGCAGGCCAGGCACTCGGGGAAATCGCGAACGCTATTTATTCCACGCCTGCAGGTGGGGTCGCTCCGTTCGACGTGATCATTAAGAACGGACACATACTGGACGGCGGTGGAGGCCCTTGGTACGCCGCTGACATCGGGATTCGCAGAGATCGCATCGAGGCAATCGGCCGACTTAGCTATGCGCAAGCGAAAAAAGTGATCGACGCCAACGGAATGATGGTCTCCCCGGGTTTTATCGACATGCTTGGCCAATCAGAAATGTCGTTGCTGATCGATAATCGCTCGCTCAGCAAGCTCTCACAAGGAATCACGACGGAAATTACAGGCGAGGGCGGGTCGGTTGCGCCGCAGAATGAAAAGACACTAAGGTCGCTAAAGCCTTTCCTCGACCAATTTCATCTCACCATCGACTGGACCACGCTCGACGGCTATTTCCGTCGCTTGGAAAAAGACGGGACGCCTATAAATCTGGGCACTTACATCGGCGCCGCGCAAGTTCGCGAAGCAGTGATCGGAGACGATGACCGTGCCCCTACACCTGCCGAACTCGAACAGATGAAAGCGCTCGTGGCCCAGGCGATGAAAGACGGCGCACTTGGAATCTCGACCGCGCTGATTTACCCGCCAGGCCATTACGCAAAGACAGATGAGCTGATAGCTCTCGCGCAAGTAGCCTCGCAGTACGGCGGTATCTATGCCTCGCATATGCGTAGCGAAGGGGCTAGCGAAACGGAAGCGCTCGACGAAGCAATTAGGATTGGCCGCCAAGCTAATTTGCCGGTGGAAATCTTCCATCTGAAAGCAAGCGGAAAGCCGCGATGGGGAACTATGCCCCGCGTAGCAGCGAAAATTCAGGCGGCGCGCGATGCTGGTCTCGATATACGGGCTGACCAATACCCCTACGTGGCGGGCTCAACGGCTCTAGTTTCTTCGCTGCCGCCCTGGATCGCCGACGGCGGCGTGGACAAACTCCTTGAGCGCTTGCGCGACGGAAAGATGCGCGAGCGCGTCAGGAAAGAAATGGCGGTGGAACACACGGACTGGGAGAACCTCTATTTCGATTGCGGCGGCGGGGGCGGGGTAATGATTTCGGGCGTAGTCAGTCACAGCCTAAAGAAGTATGACGGCATGACCGTGGCACAAATGGCGAAGTCTCAAGGCAAGCCGGAGCTCGACGCGTTGTTCGACTTTATCGAAGAGGATAAGGCTCAGACCGGGGCAATCTATTTCATGGCGAGCGAACAGGATCTTACGTACGCTCTCAAACAACCCTGGACTTCGCTCTGCCTCGACAGCGGCGAGCAGTCTCTCGACGGGCCGTTGTTCGAGCCTCACACGCATCCTCGCTCCTTCGGCTCATTCCCGCGGTTTCTTGGCCACTACGTCCGTGATGAACACCTCATTTCGATGGAACAGGCCATTCGAAAAATTACATCGATGCCGGCCCAGCGCGAACACCTGGTGGATCGCGGGCTGATCAAGACCGGCTACTATGCCGATATCACTATCTTCGATCCGGAAAAGATCATTGACCGGGCGACCTATTCAGAGCCTGCGAAAATATCGGAAGGGGTGGACTATGTCTTCGTGAACGGCCAGCTCGAATTTGAACGTGGGACATTAACAGGCGCGAAAGCAGGCCGCGCGCTTCGCGGTCCTGCATGGCACGATGGAAAGTAAAAGTTGTGAAAAAAAATCGGTTTTCCAATGGAAAGGTGCGGAAGAGCTAAAGTTCACAGCGTTTAGGCTGCCGGTGGCGGTGTTGCGTTGGCATCACGGGCGGGCCACTTCTTGCGCAGCGCGAAGGCCATGCCCAACACTACCGTACCGAATAGCAACATGCCGGAAGGCTCCGGAGTTGTAGTAGTCAGCGGATCTTGATCGGCAACCAAAAACTCTTGTCCGTAACTCCCCATGGGCGTGAGTATCTCCCAGCCTTTTCCGCCGAAGCCACCGAGCACGGCCGCCCAAGCGTCGCCGATTAGCGCATCACTTCCCAGGTACGGGTCGTGGCCGCCCGAAAAGCTCCAAATAGCCCATTGGTACTGAGCCTTAGCGGTTTGATCGGAGGCAGCATTCATCTGAGTAATCAGCCAGGCCATCTCCAAATAAGTTTTCTTGTTGTCGAGCCGCGTCGAGGCGAATGCTGCAATTGGAGCGTTCAGACCGGTGACAGTGGCGGACCAACTCGTATTCCCGTAGATCTCGTGACTGAAATCGACGCAATAGAACAGCGCGCTTTGTCCGTTTAGAGTTCCTTGATAGGGAGGAATTCCGAAGCCATTATCGGCGAATGCATAACCACCATTGAAGTAGACCTCCGCCGGGATACTTCCTGCATATACCGAAGAGGAAACGAGTAGTACCAATGGTAGTACCCAGTAAGTCTTTTTGAGAGCCTTCACCGTTTTTCTCCTCCATCAAGGCGCTTGTAAGACACACGCCATACTGCTGTCATACCTGCAATCGGTTTGCCAGCAAGGAGTAATAACAAATGCCGCGGAATCAGGGGCTGCAGTCGGCGAGTACGCGGATAAGAGGAAAGCTTGTTCTACTTCGGCCTCGTCCGTTTGCGTCTATTTTGGAGGCTATCAGTGGCGCATTCGCTGAACAGGCAAATTTTGTCGTGGTATTCTCTGCGTTTCATTCTCGAAATGAAACACTGGGATTTCAAAAAATAATGAGAGTACTATGCCATCTAGTCCTTCCGTAATTGCATCCTGAATTACTGATTCTTGATCACGTCGCCGCCCTTCATCACGAACCGGACATTCTCTAAAACGTGCACGTCGGCGAGTGGATCTCCATCGACTGCGATAATGTCCGCAAATTTCCCTGCTTCAAGCGTGCCCACGCGATCGGCCCATCCCAGCAGATCAGACGCATTCACGGTCGCGGCCTGAATACTCTGCAAGGTCGACAGGCCTAGCTTGACCATCACTGCAAATTCTCGCGCGTTCAAGCCATGAGGATAAACTGCGGCATCCGTGCCAAACGCTACTTTCACGCCTGCCTTGAAAGCGGTGCCAATGTTTTGATGTGCGATGGGAAGCACGATCTTTGCTTTCTCGATCATGTTGGGCGTGAGACCGAGTGCAGAAAGATTCTCCATCAGCCAATCGCCGAGATAAATGGTGGGAACCAAATATGTCCCGTGCTGCTTCATCAATTGAATGTCTTCTTCATTGATGTAACTGCCGTGCTCGATGGAATCCACGCCGGCGAGGACTGCGCTTTTGATTCCCCCAGCCCCGTGCGCGTGTGCTGCTACTTTGCGGCCCAACCCGTGCGCGGAATCTATAATTGCCTTCATTTCCTCGGGACTATATTGTGCCAGCGCCGGATTATCTCCTTCCGATAGCACTCCGCCCGTGGCCATAAACTTGATTACATCGGCGCCGTATTTTATGTTCTCCCGCACCTTCGCCGTCACGCCATCGACGCCATTCGCCACTCCATCGCTTGAAAAACGATATTGAGGCGCTAGAAAATTTTGGTCTCCATGGCCTCCGGTGATGCTAAGCGGTGGGCCGGACGCAAGAATCCGCGGACCCGGGACATCTCCCGCATTAATGGCGTCTCGCAAAGCAATGTCTGAATATCCGCCGGCACCCACATTGCGTACTGTGGTGAACCCGGCTTCCAGCGTGACGCGGGCGTTGCGCGCACCGATAAGTGCCTCTCGCGGGTACGAAATATGAAGTCCTGCCGGACCCAACAAGTACGGCGTATAGGTCAGATGTGTATGGCAATCAATCAGCCCGGGGAGAACCGTCGCGTTCGAAAGATCGATGGTCTTGGTTCCTGCCGGGATTTGGCTCGAAATTTCCGCGCTCTTTCCGATGGCTTTGATCCGTTCGCCCTCGATCCAGATGATCTGGTCGGTAAGATAATTTCCTGTGCGAACATCCAGTACTTTCCCAGCATGGATCGCAATTCGGGCCGGCGCGACGACTTTAGTTGCCTGCGCTCCGCACACGCCTGCCAAGATCGAAGACAATAAGAACAGCACACCTGAGCGTTTCATCTAAGGCCTCCCCGATTGCCTTGCGCCCTACTTCGGACACATGCGCACCCTTATTGACGCGACGGAGTTTTAGCCTGGGGATTGTAACGCGCACGCCGGAATTACCTTTGCGATTTTTTCTTCGTCGCGTCTCAGTCGAAATAGTCCGGACAACCAGCAAAAGCCGCTTCGACCGCTCTCGACTATACGAAGGAAACCCATTGCCAGATTTCTCAGCGTCAAGTGTTGACACGCGTACTCCTTAATGTATTATTATGCAGTGTGATGAATAATCTCGCATAAGGTTGAATGGGCGCTCACAAAAGATTTCGGCAAGGGCAAATCCTGAAAGTGCTCGCGGGCTCAGCGGTTGCGAGTCAGGATGAGTTGCGCAGGCAGCTCGTGCACCTCGGCGTGCGTGTTACGCAGGCCACGCTTTCGCGTGACATTCGCGAACTCCGATTGGTGAAAACTGCCGATGGTTACAGGCTGCTTGCCGCTGCCGGAAGCGATGAAACCTCTCCGCTTGCAGCGTTGGCCCGCGCGCTGAAGGAGTTTTTGCTCGATGTGCGTCCGGCGCAGAATATGCTCGTATTGAAAACTCCGCCCGGCGGAGCGCAGCCAATCGCCGCAGCCCTCGATGCCGAGCGCTGGAAAGAAGTTGCCGGCACGCTGGCAGGCGACGATACCGTTCTGATCATCACACCTTCCCGCAGCGCTCGCGCAGCAGTCCAGAAACGAATCGAGGAAATGCTGCAATGAGCGACAAGGCAAAAGTCGCCGTCGTGGGTGCAACCGGCTACGCGGGTTTCGAACTCGCCCGCCTGCTCCTGCGGCATCCTCAGATTGAAAAACCAATGTTCCTGGTTCGAGGCGAGCACGCGAACGTTCGTTGCCTAGCCGAAATCTTTCCTCAGCTTCGCGGCTGGGGCGAAGCTCGTTGCATGCCTCTTTCTGCCGAGGCGATCGCAAAAAGCGGAGCGCAACTTGTCTTTCTGTCCACTCCTCACGAGGCTTCGTTGGAAATAATCCGGGAACTTCTCGCCGAGAACTCCCCGCTGCGCATCGTCGATTTGAGCGGCGCACTGCGATTTCGCGAATCACAAACTTTCGCTGATTGGTACAAGCTCTCGCCCGCTGAACCGGAAACACTTTCCGAAGCGGTCTATGGCTTGCCCGAGCTCTACGCAGACGCGTTGCCAAAAGCGCGACTCGTCGCTAATCCGGGCTGCTTTGCGACCTCTGTGATTCTCGGCCTTCGGCCGCTGGCCGAAGCCGGATGGATCAACTTGTCCCGCGGCGTGGTGTGCGATTGCAAGTCGGGTGTAAGCGGGGCGGGCAAGGAGCCACGGCGCGAAACACATTTCGTCGAAGTGAATGAAAATTTCCGCGCGTATGGCGTGTTCACTCACCGCCACACCCCGGAAATCGCCGAGCATGTCGGCATCGCCGTTGATGATTTCATTTTCACCACTCATCTGCTTCCGGTAGAGCGCGGAATCTTCTCCACTCTGCATATTTGGCTTACTCCGGCGCGTTCTGCGGACGACCTCCAGGCCCTGTATCGCTCTTACTACGCGGAGCGGCCCATGGTTCGAATTTTACCCGCAGGCCGTTTGCCCGAGCTGCGACACGTGACGCACACGAATTTCTGCGATATCGGATTCGCCTTGGATCCTTCCGGCGAGCGCCTGGTGATTATTTCTTGCCTCGACAATCTGGGCAAAGGCGCCGCAGGGCAGGCAGTTCAAAACATGAACGAGATGTTTGGCTATCCGGAAACCGCGGGGTTGCTATGAGACTGGTTATAAAAATTGCGGGCGCTTTGCTGGAAAACGCGGAAACCGTGCAAAAGATCGCGCGACAAATCGGCGAACTCTCGCGCGCTGGAAATGAAATGCTCGTGATTCACGGCGGCGGAAAAATCTTCACCGGCACGCTGGAGCGGATGGGAATTTCCAGCCACTTCGTCAACGGGCTGCGCGTCACTGACCGCGAAACGCGCGACGCTGCCATAATGGTTTTTGCCGGCTTGTTGAATAAACGTCTCTCCGGAGCCATTACGCTCGCGGGCCAAACGGCCGTGGGCATCAGCGCTTCGGATGGCGCATGCTTTCTGGCCGAGCCCATGCAAGTCGGGGAATGCGAAAGCAGCCTTGGATTCGTCGGCTACCTCACGGAAGTAAATGTTGATTTTCTGCGCTCGCTTTGGCGCGCCAAGATCGTCCCCGTCGCATCGTGCCTCGGACTTGGCTCCGATGGAGAACTCTACAACATCAACGCCGATCATATGGCAGCGGCCGCCGCGGAATTCATCCAGGCCGACCGTTTGATTTTTCTCACGGACGTAGCCGGCGTTCTCGACGGAGAAAAAGTTCTGCGCGCCGTGCGCAGCGGTGACATCGAAAATCTCATACGCCGGAATAAGGTGTCAGGCGGAATGATTTTGAAGCTTGAAGCCGCCAAGCGCGCTTTGACCGGCGGCGTGGGCGAAGTGCATATCGTCGGAGGCACCATTCCCCGTTCCTTGTTTACCGCAGCGAATGGCTCGCACCGACTCGGTACGCGCGTTCTTCCCACCATTCACGCGGCCCCGAGAATCGCTCAGGGAGCCGTGCGCTAGAAATGGCGAAAAAGAAAATTTCGTCTCGAAGATCCGTCTCCCTCGGGCAAGTTCGCCCTCAGGAAGTCCGGCATTTGATGAATACATACCGGCGTCCGCCCATCGTGTTCACCCGCGGGCGCGGATGCCTGCTCTACGACGCAACCGGGCGCGAGTATCTCGATTTCCTGGGAGGCATTGCCGTCAACGCCCTAGGACACGCGCATCCGCGCCTTGTGCGCGTGATTCGGCGCGAAGCTGCGCGCGCCATTCACCTTTCGAATCTTTTCCATAACGCCTATCAAGGCCCGCTCGCGGCAAAACTAGCCCATTGGTCCGGTCTTGACCGTGTTTTTTTCACCAACAGCGGCGCGGAGGCTATCGAAGGCGCTCTGAAGCTCGCGCGCGCCAACGCGCACGCCCAACGAAAGGTTGGCGCGGCGACGGCGAACGTAAAAAAAACGCGAATCCTCGCCCTTGAGAATTCGTTTCATGGCAGAACCTTCGGCGCGCTCTCTATTACTTACCCGGCTAAATATCGCGAGCCATTCGAGCCGCTCGTTCCCGGAGTCGAATTCGTGCGCTTTAACGACATCGCCGATCTCGAATCCAAATTCGACAACTCGGTTTGCGCCCTCGTACTCGAGACGATTCAAGGCGAAGGCGGCATTTTCAGCGTCAGCGAGTCTTTTTGGGCTCGCGCGCGCGCCCTTGCCACCCAGCACGATGCTGCGCTCATCACCGATGAAATACAGTGCGGCCTGGGCCGCACGGGCCGATATTTCGCGTTTCAGAAATTCTATTCGTCGCCCGACATCGCGGTTGTTGCCAAGCCGCTCGCCGCAGGTCTTCCCCTGGGAGCAATTATCGCAAACGATAAATTTGCTTCGGCGTTTACTCCTGGCGCCCACGGCACCACTTTTGGCGGCGGCCCGCTGGTCTGCGCCGCCGCACTCGAATTTCTCGCAATAGTAGAAGACGAAGACTTGCTCTTGCGCGTGCGCGAGCGTGGCGCTGAATTACGCGTCGGCCTGGAAAAACTCGCGATGCGTTTCAATTTCATCCGCGAAGTGCGAGGTGAAGGCCTGATGCTAGGAATCGATCTGACCTGTGATGGCGCTCCTATTGTTCAGGAAGCGCTCCGCCGCAGATTGATCATCAACTGTACGCACGACCACATTCTGCGGCTCTTTCCTCCCTTCATCATTGGCAAACGGGAGATAGCCGAATTCCTAAAGAAGTTCGAATCCGTCCTATCCGCTGCATCAAAAAAAATGCCGGCTTCCGCATCCGCCAAAGGACCCAAACAAAGTATCCCAATTCTGCAGCAGCCTGGTTTTGCGGCTGCTTCGAGGCAACTATGAATGCTGCCGTCGCTCCTCTAACATTCTCCAACGATCTTTTAACCGGGATGGAATGGAATCCCGCGCAGGTGCGCGAACTTCTCCATCTCGCCGCGGACGTGAAAGCCCATCCCGACCGCTATCGTGGCGCGCTAGCCGGCCGCTTCCTAGCTTTGATTTTCGAAAAGCCGTCTCTGCGCACGCGCGTCACATTCGAAGTCGGCATCGCAAGCCTCGGCGGCTCTTCGGTTTTTCTCGACCACACCGAAACGAAACTCGGCCAGCGAGAATCGATTCCCGACGTGGCGAAAAACCTCGAACGCTGGGTTCAAGGAATCGTGGCGCGCACTTTCACGCAAGAATCCATTGACGCTCTCGCAGAAAACACCTCCATTCCGGTAATTAACGCGCTTTCCGACCGTTACCATCCCTGCCAAGCTCTCTCCGATTTCTTCACGCTGCAGGAGCGTTTCAGCGGCCTGCGGGGACTGAAGCTTGCCTACGTTGGCGACGGCAACAATGTTTGCCATTCGCTGCTAAGTATCGCCGCGCGCGCCGGAGCTCATCTACGCATCGCAAGTCCAGCAGGCTATGATCCCGATCCCTCCGTGGTATCGGAAGCCAAACGCACAGCGCGCGAAACACGCGGAAAAATCGAGCTTTGCAATTTGCCGGAAGAAGCGGTGGCCGACGCGCAGGCAATTTACACCGACGTGTGGACCAGCATGGGGCAAGAAGAAGAATCGGCTGCGCGCGAATCCGCGTTCGCAGGATATCAGGTGAATGACGCGCTCCTTGCGCAGGCTGCGCCGGATGCCGTTTTCATGCATTGCCTGCCCGCTCATCGTGGTTCGGAAGTCAGCGCGGAAGTAATCGACTCGCCGCGGTCGATCGTGTTCGATCAGGCGGAAAATCGCCTGCACGTGCAGAAAGCAATCCTCCTCACACTATTGAATTAATCCAGGGAGAAACGAATTGCCGAAGAAAGTGGTGCTCGCGTATTCAGGAGGTCTAGACACCTCCATCATCATCCCCTGGCTGAAGGAAAACTACGCTTGCGAAGTGATCGCCATGATCGGCGACCTCGGCCAGCAGGAAGATCTGGAAGCCGCTCGGAAAAAAGCTCTGGCAACCGGCGCAAGTTCCGTGTTTGTCGAAGATCTGCGCGAGGAATTCATCACTGGCTACATCTGGCCCACGCTGCGCGCCGGCGCGGTTTACGAACACAAATATCTGCTTGGCACTTCTTTCGCGCGGCCTTTGCTTGCAAAGCGCCAGGTTGAAATTGCAAGAAAGATAGGTGCGGATGCCGTCGCGCATGGCTGTACCGGCAAAGGCAATGATCAAGTTCGCTTCGAATTGGCTGCCAAAGCGCTAGCACCTGAATTGCAGATCATCGCTCCCTGGCGCGAATGGAACATAGGGTCGCGCGAAGAAGCGATCGCCTATGCTCGCGCACACAACGTGCCTGTCGAGCAGACCACCAAAAATATCTATAGCCGCGATCGCAATATCTGGCATTTGAGCCACGAAGGTGGAGCTTTGGAAGATCCCGCCAACGCGCCCGATGAGAATATGTGGCAATGGGTGGTTCCACAGGCAAATGCGCCCGAGAAGCCCGCCACAGTTGAGATCGGATTCGAGGCCGGAACGCCCATCTCGGTGAATGGGAAAAAGCTTGAGGCCATCCCATTGCTCACCCAGTTGAACGAAATCGCCGCCGCGAATGGAGTGGGACGCATGGACATCGTCGAAAACCGCCTGGTCGGCATCAAGTCGCGTGGAGCCTATGAAACGCCCGGTGGAACTTTGCTTGTTGCCGTCCACCGCGAACTTGAATCTCTCGCACTCGACCGCGAAACCGCGCATTACCAGCAGATTCTTTCGTTGCGCTACGCGGAAATGGTCTATTACGGGATGTGGTTCACGCCGTTGCGTGAAGCGCTCGACGCGTTTTTCACCAGTTCTCAGCGACGCGTTACCGGCTCGGTTTCGCTCACACTTTGTAAAGGCAACCTGTCAGTAGCATCGCGCCATTCGCCGCACTCGCTCTATCGCACCAATCTCGCCAGCTTCACCATGACCGGCTACAACCCAAGAGATGCAGAGGGATTTATCAACCTCTTTGCATTGTCCATCACGGTTCCGCAGGAAGAGCCGCAGCCCAAAGCGCAGGTGGCTCATCACCAGGCCAAAGCACGATGAGCGATGCCGCAAGCCAACGGAAAATGTGGGGAGGCCGGTTTGACCACGGTCCCGATGCGTCCTTCTACGAATTCGAACGCTCTTGGCAATTCGATCGCCGCCTGCTGCCCCAGGAATTCGCCCTCGATCGAGCTTGGGCGCGCGCCATCGCGCGGTCGGGGATTCTCACCAACCAAGAGGGCGAGCAGATCGTTGCCGCGCTCGACGCGCTGGAAGCACGTTCAACATCCGACGCCGCCTGGCTCGATGATTCAAAAGCTGAAGACGTTCATCATTTTGTCGAAACCGCATTGATCGAAAAACTGGGCGCTCTCGGCGCGAAGCTACATACCGGCCGCAGCAGGAATGACATGGTTGCCACCGAATTTCGCATGTACGCAAAAGAGGCGGCACGGGAAACGCGGCGTGCGATTGCTTCACTGGAACACGCCATCGCTGCACAAGCCGAGCGTAATTTGAAAGTACCCATGGCTGGCACCACCCACATGCAGCACGCGCAGCCGTTGCTCCTTTCACATTGGCTTCTCGCGCATGGTGAGGCGTTCCATCGCGACGCGGAACGCGTAGCCGCGGCTTCCGCGAGCGCAGATGTTTGTCCGCTCGGTTCTGGCGCACTCTCCGGTTGCGCGTTCCCGCTCGATCGAACGACTTTGGCGCACGATCTCGGTTTTTCGACCATCTCCTCCAATAGTTTGGACGCAGTTAGCGACCGCGACTTCGCCCTGGAATATCTGTTCGCGCTGTCCACTCTGGCCATGCATCTCTCGCGGCTCGCCGAAGATTTCGTGCTGTTCGCTTCGCCTGAATTCGGATTGGTCGAGCTGCCAGATGAGTTCTCCACCGGCAGCAGCCTGATGCCGCAAAAGAAGAATCCCGACGGCTGGGAGCTGATTCGCGGAAAAACTGGCCGCATCTATGGAGCCCTCCTCGCGCTGTTCACAACTATGAAGGGCTTGCCATCCAGCTATCAGCGCGATCTGCAGGAAGACAAAGAAAATCTGTTCCAGGCGCACGATCAAGCCCTGGCCATGGTGCGGATTGCCGCCGGCGCGCTAGCAGCTACGCGATTCCGAGAAGATCGTTTGCGAGAGGCGGCGCAGGACCCCGCTTTGGTCGCTACTGAGCTAGCTGATTATCTGGTCACTTTTGGCGTTCCCTTCCGGGAAGCTCATGAAATAGTGGGCAAAGTATTGCGTGCCGCGGAGCAGGAAGGCAAATCGATCCGCGAAATGCCCGTCGAGCGTTTAAAGGAATTCTCGCCTGTGTTCGACCGAAATCTAGCCACTGCATTGACCTTAGAGTCGGCCCTCGCTCGCCGCTCGTTGCCTGGCGGAACCGCTCCCGGCGCCGTGCAATCAGCCCTGCAAGAATTCAAGCGTCGCCTGGCAAAACTCGAGGCCGATTTATGAGAGCGCGACGTGCAAAACTGTCCGATGTCTCTGCTATCTACGGCCTCATTGCGCATTACTCCGGACACGGGTTGTTGCTGTCACGCTCCGAGGAAGAGATACGACGCAACATTGGTCACTTTCTCGTTTTGTTGAACTCCGACCGCTTTGTGGGCTGTCTGTCTCTCGAAAAATATAGTGCCGAGCTCGCCGAGATTCGCTCCGTCGCGGTCGATCCCGAAGCCCGCGGATGCGGTATTGGAGCGAAGCTCATTTCTTTTGCCCTGCAGGAAGCTCGCAGGAAAGGCATCGCACGCGTTTTCGCAGTTACGCACGCGCCGGAATTTTTCGAGCGACAGGGATTTATCGCTTCGCCGCGCAAGATGCTAATCGAGAAGGTCGAGCGCGACTGTCGCGCTTGTGCGAAATGCCGCTCGTGCAAGCTCGTCGCCGTGACCGCCACCGTCTTGCCGGAACGCATTACGCTGCCAGTCCTGGGCGAGTCTGTCACTCCAATGTCCGCCGCATGAAGTCAGGCCCTTCCAGTCGAGATATCCCTCGTGGCTTTACTTTCGCAGCCACCGTTTGCGGGCTCAAAAAGAAGGGCCTGGATCTCGCCTTGCTGACCAGTAAGACACCCGCCGTTGCCGCGGCTCTCTTCACCACAAATCGTGTGCAAGCCGCTCCCATTCGTCTCTCGCGCAAACACTTGCAAAAAGCGCGCCATAGAATCCGCGCCGTGATCGTCAATTCTGGAAACGCGAATTGCTGCACCGGCTCGCCAGGGCTTGCAGCTTCCCGCAAAACCGCGGCAAAACTTTCAGGCTTGCTCGGCTGCCGTGCGCACCAGGTCTTAGTGTGTTCCACGGGAGTAATCGGTGTTCCGCTGCGGGTAGAGAAAATACTCAGGGCCGAAGCGCAACTCGTGCGCAGCTCCCGTTCGGAAGCAGCTGCATTCCAACAGTTCAACCGCGCCATCATGACTACCGACACTCGATCGAAATGGGCGGCCGCAAAATTCCGCATCGGCGGAAATCAAGTTCGCCTTCTCGGATGTGCCAAAGGTTCCGGCATGATCGCTCCAAACATGGCCACCATGCTGGGATTTCTCGCCACTGACGCAGCTATCTCATCGCCGCTGCTTTCAAGAGCACTCAGCATAGTCGTGGCACGCACTTTTAACGCCATCACCGTGGATGGCGACACTTCCACGAACGATACCGTCGCATTGCTCGCCAATGGTGAAAGCGGAGCGAACAAAATTACCAGGCAAGATGGTGCGTACCGCAATTTTCTGGCAGCTCTCGAAAACGTGTGCAAATCTCTCGCGCTTTCCATTGTCGCCGACGGCGAAGGCGCGCGACGCGTGATCGAAATCGAAGTGTGCGGGGCACCCTCGGATCGCGCAGCAAACACAATCGCTCGCACCATGGCGCGCTCGCCGCTCGTAAAGACTGCCTTCGCCGGGGCCGACCCCAATTGGGGCCGCATCCTTGCCGCCGCGGGGCGCGCCGGCATTCCATTCGATCCAGACAAAGTTGATATTCAACTGGCGGGCATCCGCGTATGCCGCCGAGGTCGTGAACATTCCTTCGACGAACGCGTCGCTCATCGCAAAATGTTAGCGAAGTATGTACCAGTTGTCGTGAATCTGCACGCCGGCCGCGGAGTCGCCCGCGTATGGACGTGCGATTTCACCGCGGAATACGTGCGTATTAACGCAAGCTACCGCACCTAGTTGCGCCAAGAAATTCAGGGTAGGTCAGTGCCGAGAGAACGTTTCTTAACCGTCAAGAATCCCAGTTCCAATTTGCGTACTGTTCGCGCAACTTGGTCTTAAGGAATTTTCCCACCGACGTCCGCGGAATCTCCGCAGCGAATACAAACGCATCCGGCAACTGCCACTTCGCAAAGTTCTTGGCCAGGAATTCGCGCAACTCCTCCGGCTGCACCGATGCCCCTTCTTTCACCACGATCACAGCCAGCGGCCTTTCCTGCCACTTGGGATGCGGAACGCCGATGACAGCCGCTTCCCGCACGCTCGGGTGTCCCATCAATGCATTTTCCAGATCCACGGAGCTAATCCATTCGCCTCCCGATTTCACCAGGTCCTTGCTGCGGTCCAGAATTTGGACGTAGCCCTCCACGTCCATTGTCGCTACGTCTCCCGTGCGAAACCATCCGTCAGGCGTCCAGCGATCTGCGGTTTCCGGCGACTCAAAATAACTTGCCGCGATCCAGGGCCCGCGCACTTCAAGCTCCCCGGGCGTGACGCCGTCCCAAGGCGCTTCGCCGCGAGCGCCCATCACACGCAATTCCACGAACGGCGCGGGCATTCCTTGCTTGGCGCGAATTTTGTATTTTTCATCTTCCGTGCAATGGGCCAGCGTGGACTTAATCGGAGCAGTCGTAGCCATCGGCGCGGTTTCAGTCATGCCCCATAGATGCGTGATGTGAAATCCAAAAGCATCGAGTCCGCGAAGAAGTGACTCTGGCACCGCCGCTCCTCCGCACATAATTCGCACGGGCTTTGACATTTTCCAGCGTCCCGGCTGTTTCTCCAGCGCCGCGAGCACGCCCAGCCAAACCGTGGGCACCGCAAAAGCTAGCGTCACTTTTTCTTTTTCTATCAGTTCCAACAAACTTTCCGCATCTACATACGGTCCGGGCAAAACCAATTTCGCGCCCACTAAAGTTCCAGTGAACGGTATTCCCCAGCCATTGGCATGAAACATAGAGGACGCCGGTAAAAGAACGTCGTGATGACCCACGTTAAAGCTGTCGGTAAGACCTTGCGCCAGGCTATGCAATACCAAAGCTCGATGGGAATAAACCACTCCCTTTGGTTTCCCCGTAGTCCCCGAGGTAAAACACATAACCGCCGCGTCATTTTCTTCCACCCGCGGATATACAAAGTCATCATCCGCAGCCGAAAGAAAATCTTCGTAGCTTTCGCGGGAACGCCCGATCTTTTGACCACCGAACGGCACTACGAACACGCGTTCGAAATGAACCTTGTCCCGGATGGATTCGTAAACCGGCAGCAGAACATCGTCCACGATTAAATAGCGATCGCGCGCGTGGTTCACAATGTAGGCAAGCTCGTCAGGATGAAGCCGCAAATTCAAAGTGTGTAAGACGCCGCCGGCTACGGGCACGCCAAAATAAGCCTCCAGATGCTCGGAGTGGTTCCACATGAGCGTCGCCACGCGGTCGCCATGTGTCATTCCCGCTAATTCAAGCGCGCGTGCCAGCCGCCGCGACCGGCGGTAGATGTCGCCATATTTTGTGCGTTTCAGCGAACGGTCCGGCAGCCGCGATACAATCTCTATAGTCGAAAATAATTTCCCGGCGCGTTCGAGAATTGGTTGAAGCGTCAGCGGAAAATCCATCATCATCCCGCGCATGCTGTCTCCGCTCGCACGTTTCCCTCAAATAAATTCTGCCGAATCCTACCACTTTTCCGCGTCATCCAGAGTCCTACGCATCAAAGCAGCTCTTCACAGTAGGTGATGGTTGACTGCCAGAGGCACTTGCCGCAAGATGCTCCTGAGCTGCTGGAGCGCTTGCTTCAGCTGGGAGTGGCTGAACCATAGCTGGCCGTCCGAGCCGAGTTCCTGTCTCTTCAGCTTCGCATTTGCACCCCGGCGATAGTCAGGGGACGAGGAGAACGACCGTGAAGAAATTGTACGTGGGCAATCTGTCGTTCAAGGCTACGGAAGAGCAGGTCGCTGCTTTGTTTTCGGAAATTGGAGTTCAACCCGATTCACTCACCCTGCTGCGCGATCGCTTCACCGGCCAGCCTCGCGGATTCGGTTTCGCGGAAATTGGCAACGACGCGGAAGCTGAGAAAGCAGTCGCGGCGCTCAACGGCAAAGATTTTCTCGGACGCGCGCTGGTCGTGAATGAAGCTCGTCCGCAACGCGAAGGGGGCGGCCCTGGTGGCGGGCGCGGCGGTCACGGTGGTGGTCATGGCGGCGGAGGTGGTGGCGGCCGTGGTGGCTACGGTGGTGGCGGTGGTGGACGCGGCGGTGGGGGCGGACGAGGAAGCGATCGCGGTGACCGCGGAGGATATGGAGGCGGTGGAGGCGGACGAGATCGCTAACCAAAACTTTGATTGAAGCGCGAACAGTAGTTTAGGGGTGCAGGGTTATTCAGCGCCCTTTTCGTTTTCAGATCGCGCCTAGGCTGTAGCGGTGCTGCGCGATGCGCGATATTGCAGTGGCGGCGACACCTCGCTTTTGATGTCTGCGCCCTGGTAGTGAAATTGCTCCAGCGTTGTGCTGCGCAATCCCTGGGTAACCAGTGCCGGCACGTCTAGCTTGGCCTCAGCTTCGTCGAGCTCCTCTGCGGAAGCGTACAAAGCAGGCATACGCGGCAGGAAAACAGGGCAGCAATCGTGAAAAGGTTCCGAAGAAATATCGTACGTCCCGATTTTCCGCGCGGTCGCCAATATTTCCATTTTATCCGTGCCGATCAGCGGCCTGAAAACGACCATGCGCGCCGCGGCATCCACCGCCACTAAATTGCGCAAAGTTTGCGACGCTACCTGCCCCAGACTATCGCCGGTCACAAGCGCAAGCGCCCGATCGCGTTTCGCTAGTACTTCGGCGATTCGCAGCATCATCCTGCGATACAACAGCACGCGATAATTCTCAGGAGCGTACCGCACGATTTCGCGTTGTATCGGCTCAAAGGGCACTCGGTACAGTTTCGCGTGGAATTGATAAGGGACAAGCTGCCGCGCCAGCGCGCTCGCCACGTGTAACGAAGATTCGCCGGGCTTGGCGCCCGACCCGTAAAAATGCGTGAAACTCAAATGTGCCCCGCGCTTCATCATGTGGTACGCAGCCACCGCTGAATCATATCCGCCCGAGAGCAAGCACATCATCCGGCCCGCTGTATTCGCAGGCAAGCCGCCGGCACCCGGAATTTTTCTAGCGTATACCAACGCGGGCCCCGACGTAATTTCCACGTAACAAGTTGCTTCCGGGTCTTTCAACCGGACTTTCACAACGCGCCCCGCCGCCTTAAGCTTTTCCAAAAGATGTCTTCCAACGGCGGACTCAATTTCCATGCTTGTTTGCGCGAACGATTTGTCGCTTCGTTTCGCACGCACCGCAAAATTCGCGAAATGAAGAGGCTCGATCTCTTCCCACGCCGCCTGGCAGATTGCATCCATGCGGCGTTCCACCGTGCGCGCCAGGGCGTAAAACGCAATGCCCAAAACCCGCTCCACCCGCGCAACTGCTTCTTGCACTGACGCGCCCTCGCCCAGCGCGACTACGAACCGGTCGCCCGGTTTTTCAATCCGAACTAGGGGAAGGCCTTGCAGCGCGTGGCGCAACGCGGTAGAAAGTTTGCCCAGAAAAAAACGCCGGTTGCGGCCTTTCAGCCACACTTCGTGGTAGTGCACGACGATGACCGGATGGCTCATACGATTTTCACTGAACTTGCACGATCCCTTAACGTCCTAAAAGTATAACCCACTCGCGCCAGTGTCTCGGTGTCTCCGCCAACGGCTCCGCCGGAGAGCTTTCAAGTTGCTGGTCCAGGCCCATGGCATCGTCGCCAAACCAAAAATGTACAACTCTACGCTCCTGTGGTACACACGGGGCGCGATGATACCGCGTTCCAATGATGCGATAACTCAAAGGATACAACGCGGTTTCATTCGCGACTTTCCACTACGTCGGGGGTTATTATCTGCTGCACTCCAGTCTGAGCAGACTGGCCGCCGGGCGCAAAACTATAAGCGACCGCGAGCGATTGTAAAGCATCAAACCTTGTACCCGGAATAAGGGGAGGAGTCATGTGGAATAGGCGAGACTGGGACGATTTTTTCAACATCGTAAGAAAGCCCTGGAGCGCGCGACGTCCGCCGCGCCCGGTGGATTTGTCGCGACGCAACCGCCTGGTCCCGACGGAAGGGTACAGCCTCGCTGAACTTGACGATGCAGGCCTGAGTATTGAGAAAGCCGAATATCTTGGTTTGCCAGTGGATGCCGGCCGCGTCGGCTCTTATGGACCCAACGTAACTGCGCTCCGCGAATTCATTCGCTCCACTCGTTCGCGCATCTGAAGAATTGTTTTCTTGCGGCCCACCGCAACTCTACCCCTGTTCTATGCCTTCGCTTCCAGTTTGAGGCCAGAAACGTCCGGCGATTAGCGCGAAAATTCCTCCCGCGATCGCGCCGCTGATCGAAATGGCATCCCACGCCAGCCCCGACGCAACCGCCAACACCGCCGTTGCGCCAAATGGCACAAGTAACGCCGCGAGCGCAGCTTCCCTCACTCCAACACCGGCTTGCGTAATTGGTACAGCTGCCGCCAGTTTTGCAAGCGGCCAGGCAAATAGCCATATGCGGAAAAGAAGGTGCAATCCGCAAGCGTCGGCCAGCGCGACGTTCAGAATGATAAAAATTATCTGAACTGTCAGGCTCATGCTGAGCGCCCTTAGCATCGCGGCCGGCTGCTTCATCATGGAGCGAAATGCGCCGCGCAAGCGAACGAATCGCCGCTTCATGCGAAAAGAAAATCGCCGCACTGGAAGCACCGCAATCACTCCTGCGGCAATCGCAAGAGCTAAAACTGCGATTCCGCTCACCATTTCGAATATTTTCCGGCTTCTGGGATCCAGTGCTCCCGGCACCAGAGACGCACCAATGCCGGCTAGCAGCGCCAGCGCGGCAAAATCTGAAAGACGGTCCACAAAACTTCCCAGCACAACTCCCGCCCGGCTCTTCGCCACGCGCAGAGCCATGGCCAGGCGCAGAATGTCTCCGCCGATCAGTGAAGGCAGGAACAACGAACCAAATAATCCGGCAAAGTAGCATCGCCCTGCTTGGCGCATGCTGATGCCCGCGCCAGAGATGTTCAAAACCAGTCGATATTTCGCGGCTCCTAGGCCATGGGCTGCCAGATATCCCAGCAGAACCAGCAACCACAACTGCGCCGGCAAGAGCCCCAATGCTTGCCAAACTTGCCGGCCAGGCAGCAGCCGAAATAACAGGCAAAGAACAAGCGCGCTGCCTCCATACTGCAGAATTGCCAGCAGCATCTGGCGCGGCCAATTTCGTTTGGAGGAGTGCGTTTCGGACTGGGGCGTTGTCACGGGATCGTCGGCACATTATGCGGCTCCGCGCCCCACGCTACAAGACCGCGAATGCGGACCGGTTTCCATTTTGCATCGCGGGCCGTCGGGGATGCTGCCGCGCTACATCGCGGACTTTTGTTATGGGTTAGTCTCGCGTGCTTCTTGCACGGGCGGCGCGAACATATCTTCGCGTCGTTTCGCACCGGTCACCGCGATCGCTGTCAGCATCAATATAATGGGATCAATCGGATGCCGGTAACGCAGCGACGCATGCGTTGCGTAATACACAAAGGGAAACGCCAGGATGAATATGGCCGCGGGAAAGACGTACGGGGTGCGAGCCCGCCACAAGACCGCAATTCCAATCACGCTTCCAACAGCCGTTAGCAAATTGAACGCAAAGATCATTCGAATCCATGCCGAACCCGCGTTTTCGAAATCTCGTATCGGATGAAACGATCCGAGCCAGAAATCCATGAATCTCCAACCGAACAGGCGCGCTTCCAGGCGTTGGTGGGTTCGCATGAACTCGGTCGCAAGGTCCCATTTCTCCTTCATGAACGCCGTCTCGCCGAGCTGCACATATCGCCGCTCCTCCTCGTAGCGCGTCACCCGCGCGGTGACGTCGGGTGAGCGATTGTCGAATACTTTGTTATTTCCCAGCCAAAGCTCGAATGGAAAGTTCGACCGTAGCGGAATGAAGCGGTGAAATTCCAGGTAGTTCCTTACGGTCCATGGAACGCAACACAAAACCGCGATCATGAGCGCCACAGCGGGCCGAATGAATCGCCCCCGCATGGCACGCCGTTCGCGGTGGACCGCCCAGACTGCCAGAAGTGGCAGCGCCGCGCCGAGTGCTGGATTCGTCAGCAAAGCAAAACCCCAAAGGAAGCCGTAAGCGCACCAGTCGCGCAGCCTTTCTGATTCAATTAGCGCAAACGTCGCGCACAAAATCGTGGCAGCAAGCAAGGCCGAAAGCGACGTGTCCCAAATCCATTGAAATGGAATCACGATCGCGTTCGGGAAAAGTGCCCACAACCACGCCATGATACTCGCCGCGCCGATTCCTGCCATTCGCCGTCCAGCAAGATAAATCGGCACACACGTCGCCGCTGAAAATAAAATGTTCAGCGCAGCTGCCGCGTAAAACGCATGCAAAGTAAAAACGCCGAACACACAAAAAATCCCTGCGACAACCAATGGATATACAGGCGTAAGCCATGCCGTCGGCCCAGTGTCGCGACGCATGGGCGAGCTGAATCCCTTTCCCGTTGCAAACGCCATGGCGATGTTGCCCGTCTCCTGTTCGAACGGCACCGAAGCGAGCGCCCTCGCCGGAATCTCGCGCGATTGCTGGTACGCGTATCCAACACGGCAAACGACCGCTGCGGCCACGATCAACCACAGTGACGTCGCCGCAGCTGCGGCTCTGCATTTCCCCAAATTCATGCGCTCAGGTCCAAAGATAAGGGCCTCGCTGAAGGTCCAAGACCGCCTTTACTGTAACCCATTGCATCGCCGCTCAGTGCCCGCAGGTCCGATTATCGGACGCAGACCCGCCAGCGAGCCGCGAATCCGGTTGCAGTCGCACGCGGAACACTTTAAGGTATTGGCTCTTCAAATTTTCCGGAGGAGCAAGTGAAGAAGACTCGCGTAGTGCAGTTTGGCGTCGGACCTATCGGCGCCTCGATCGCGCGTTTGATGCGGCAGAAAACAACAATTGAAATCGTCGGCGCGATTGATAAAGACCCGGCCAAAGCTGGGCGCGATCTTGGAGCGGTGGTTGGCGCGTCGGATGCCCCGTGGGGCGTTGTCATTTCCGCGGAGTCGCGGACGGCGCTGGAAAAATCAGTGGATATCGTTGTTCACTCCACGTCCTCCTATCTCACAAGTGTGATGGATCAATTGATGGAATGTCTTGCCGCCGGTTGCTGCATCGTTTCCACAT
>Ga0307477_10000762_pt1 | contig 31702 bp, 27 predicted proteins | sample atmos_gasesECM2C_FD_203316 | JGI IMG/M metagenome (GOLD analysis project Ga0307477, IMG submission 203316) | Hardwood forest soil microbial communities from Morgan-Monroe State Forest, Indiana, United States - atmos_gasesECM2C_515 | ecosystem: Environmental > Terrestrial > Soil > Temperate...
ATTTTTAATGGAAGAGACCGGTGAGTGTGGTGAACAGGAACTGAACCACAGTGATGGACAAGCAGAGAAATTCTATCGAGACCTGAAGCAGCGAGGAATCTGCGTGCGAGTAGGCATGGAGGCTACCGGATATTCACGCTGGTTCGAGCGACTGCTGGCAGAGTTAGGGTTCGAAGTATGGATGGGCGATCCCGCGGAGATCAAGGCCAAGCGAGTGAAGAAGCAGAAGTTTGACCGCGAGGATGCTCGACTCCTGCTGAGGCTGATGCGGGAAAATAACTTTCCGCAAATTTGGGTACCAGGTCCGGAGAATCGAGATCTGCGACAACTGTTGTGGCACCGGCATCGGTTGGTGCAGATGCGCACGCGGATCATGAATCAGCTGCAGGCGCTGGCCATGAACGAGGGCTATCGCTGGAAGAAAAAACTATTCAGCGAACAAGGGCGAGCGCAGTTAGAAAAACTCGCATTAGCTCCTTGGGCCAGTCGACGCCGACAAGAGTTGTTGGAGTTGCTGGACCGCATGAATCCGACGATTGCAGAGCTGACGGCGGCTGTCGAGCGGGAAGCCAGGAAGCGGCCCGAGGTGTTGCGACTGATGACCCATCCCGGTGTGGGTCCGCTTACGGCACTCGCTTACGTGTTGATCATCGGAACTCCGACGCGGTTTCAACGCGGCAAGCAGATCGGCACCTACGTGGGGATGATTCCGAGTGAGGACTCCAGTGCTCACAAGCAACGGCTGGGGCACATCAGCAAGCAAGGCAATTCGTTGTTGCGCTTCTTATTGGTGGAGGCGGCGCAAGCAGCGGCGCGGATTCATCCTGACTGGCGGCGTCGGTACATTCACCTAGCGATGCGCCGACACAAGAGCATTGCCAAGGTAGCGATGGGGCGCCGGTTAGCAGTTCGGTTGTACTGGATGTGGCGGAATGGTTGTGAGTATTCGCAGTCGTTAGAGTTCGGTTCGTACGCGGGACAGCTCGGTACCGGACATGGTGAGAAGTAAAACACCGCCCATGTGATGGGGCATCCCGCTCCCTGAAAAGGGAGTTTGAAGAAGTAATCATGGTCGAAGTTTTGATCGAAGAGATGTTTGGGTCGGACTGAAGCCGACCGCTGGATTACGAGCGAGCCGTGGCCGTCGATGCAGGAAAAAAGAAAGCGAAAGAAAACGAAAGAGAAGAGCTCTTTCAGGTGAAAAGAAAGAAGTGTGCTCAAAAAAGAGTTTGACAGGGCCGACATTGTTAGAGATGCCCGGTTATGGGAGGCGGGTGCTCCCCAAGGTTGCAGACTTCAGATATCATGGCCTCCCGTGACCTTGACGAGGGAATCCGCCCCGAGTTCGCGCCGCCGCGCGGTGCGCGACATCCTGCTCTACGGCGTGGCCGGCGGCCTGCTCATCGCTGTCCTGAAGCTGACGGAGTATCGCTTCCTGGTCGTCGAGCATTCTGTGGAGATCTACGGCGCCCTGGTCGCCGCCCTGTTTGCCGGACTGGGCATCTGGCTCGGGCAGACACTCACGAGAAAGAAGCCGGCAGTGATCATCAAGGAAGTCCCGGCGCAGGCCCCGGTCCAGCCCGTTGGTCCGTTCGTCGCCGACGAGACGCGCGTGAGCCAGCTCGGGATTACACCGCGCGAGATGGAGATTCTTGGGCTCATCGCCACGGGGTTGAGCAACCGGGAGATTGCCGTGCGGCTATTCGTCAGCGAAAACACGGTGAAGACGCATTCGAGCCGGCTGTTTGACAAGCTCGGCGCAAAGCGGCGCACCCAGGCGGTGCAGATCGGCAAGACCGCCCGGCTGATCCCGTGACGCGTGCCGCCCCACCCGAAAGCATGATTTTTTGCTCCCCGATGCAGAATCATCCAAAAGGGTGACGACAACGTTTGCGTCCCCCGCTACACTTCTCGCCCGTGAGATCTGGTAAAGGAGGCTCATGAAGCGCGTAACCGGCATTGGCGGAATTTTCTTCAAATCAGAGAACCCGCCGCAGCTCTATGACTGGTATGAGAAGCATCTCGGCATCCAGCGCGAATCGCACGGCCAGGGAGCATCGTTTCCCTGGCGCGAACCGCAGGCAGCAGACGGCACCGAGCCTGGTCCCAAAGCCTTGACGGCGTGGTGCATCTTCCCCCAGTCGACGAAATATTTCGCCGCGAGCAAAGCTAGCTTCATGGTCAACTACCGGGTCGAAAATCTCGACGCGCTGCTCGAAGACCTAAAGAAATCAGGAATCGAAATCGATCCCCACCGCGAAGACTACGACTACGGCCGGTTCGCCTGGATCACCGACCCAGACGGCAACCGCATTGAGTTATGGGAACCGCCAAAGCCAAAGGAAGACTGACCGTGGGGCCGGCGAACCCCACTCCATTTCGGGCGCGTTAAACCAGGTTTCACGGAATCGAGGGAAAAGGAGACCTACCTCTATGAAAAAGACGGTGCTGACGTTTGGACTGATTTCCGGCGCTCTTTCCTCGTTGATGATGGTGGCCACAGTGCCGTTCGCGCACAGGATAGGCTTTAACAAGGCCTTGATCGTCGGTTACACCACCATCGTGCTCTCGTTCTTGCTGGTGTTCTTCGGCATCCGCTCGTACCGCGACAACGCTAGCAACGGCCAGATCACGTTCACCAAGGCGTTTGCCGTGGGGATCTCCATTACCCTGATTTCGTGCATCTTCTACGTCGTGACGTGGGAAATTCTCTACTTCAACTTCATGCACGACTTCATGGACAACTACGGCACTCATACGATCGAGAAGCTCAAGGCCTCGGGCGCGAGTTCTGCAGCCGTCCAGGTGCAAGTTCAGCAACTGAAGAAATTCAAGGAGCAGTACGAAAACCCGCTGTTCAACTCACTGATGACGTTCATCGAGCCCTTCCCGATTGGGCTTGCCATCACGCTAATTTCCGCGGCGGTCCTGAGGAAAAAGGCGCAATCGCAACCGGCACCATCACCCTTGCCGGTATCCTAATTGGACCCGTTCCCGCGAATGTGCTGCTTGCTTCTCCTAGCGTCGTCGTTGACGTTCATGAGTAAGGCGCGGGTACGGTGATTCTGTCCGGTCGGCTCACCGGAAACTGGCCTACACCGGTTGTTGTTACGTAAAAAGAGCCGATTGAGCGGAGGCATCCTCAGGGTCGCGGAAATTGCTCAGGCCGACGCCAACCAGGCGAAACCGCTGGTGCGGGCTGAGGCCGGCACGCTTCCGCAATGACAAGGCGACATTTGTCAGCTCCTCGCATGAGGCGGGCGGAGAACCTGGCGTGTGGCTGCGAGTGAGAATCTTGAATTCGCTGGTCTTCAGTTTCAGTACAACGGTGCGCGCGATTCGTGATTCCTTGCGCGAGGCAGCCCATGCATGCTCCGCAAGTTTTCGGATCATCGGCTCCATCTCGGTCAGCAAGACATCCTGTTCAAAGGTGTCCTCGGCGGATATGGATTGTGTTGGCCTGTCAGGGACTACTTCGCTGCTGTCGATTCCCCGAGCCAACTCGTAGAGACGCACGCCATAGCGGCCGAAGCGGCCTTCGAGTGCGGCCAAATCCATTCGCCGCAGGTCGGCGATCGTTTCTACCTCAAGGTGCTTCAGTTTTTCTTCGGTGACTTTGCCTACTCCGGGTAGACGGTCGACGGGCAGCGGCAATAAAAACGAATCTACTTCTTGCGGTTGTATGACAAAGAGCCCATCCGGTTTTTTCCAGTCCGAAGCAATCTTCGCGAGGAATTTGTTCGGCGCTACGCCCGCCGATGCCGTCAAGCTCAGTTCTGAGCGGATCTGTTCGCGAATTGTGCGTGCCACTTGTGTGGCAGTAGGCAAGCCAGCCTTGTTCTCCGAAACGTCGAGATAGGCTTCGTCGAGGGACAACGGCTCAATCAGGTCGGTGTGGCGTTTGAAGATCTCGCGCACCTGGCGGGAGACCGCTCGATAGCGCGGGAAGTTCGGGGGCAGAAAGATTGCGTTAGGGCACAGGCGTTCAGCTCGAACAGCGGGCATGGCGGAACGCACGCCGAACTTTCGCGCTTCATACGAAGCAGCGCACACTACGGAGCGATTCCCGCGCCATGCGACGACGACGGGCTTGCCTCGGAGGTGCGGATCATCCCGCTGCTCTACGGACGCATAAAACGCGTCCATGTCGATATGAATGATCTTGCGAACGGTCATCTTGCAACTATCTTATTCCGCAGTCCGGGCAAGTGCGAGCGTTTGCTTATTTGTCCGGCGTTTGGTTTCCTAGGAACCCGATGCAAAGAGAAATGGGAGCACGCTAAGAGACGCTACCCGGAATAGAAGCGTCCTTCAGTGAGCCTCGAAGCTACCTGAAGGTAGTCAGTGGGTCTGGGAAATCTTGTGTGGTCGACTACATAGTTTCTTTTGTGGCCTCCCGCGTTATGTGGCGCTGGCGATCCGTTGGCAAAACAGACCAACGTGGCCTTGTGCCCAACGCCACATAATTCTCTATCAAAGGCTTTGCAGGAACTGCATCAATGAGGCGTCCTTCTTCCAGTGCTTTGAGGAACAGCCCCATGGACTTTGCAAGTGGCAAGCGCCCGAGTTTACTGTTGCGAATTCGGGGTCTACCGTCACGTGCGGTTTGGCGGCGCCAACATTTCGTTAGGCGCCCGTGTGCCCTTGGCGCCGTAGGACGATATGCGTGGCCTTCTCCGACGCTACGAATTCAACGCATTTGTATCCCAGAGCCCGCAAGTCAACCCCTTCGAACAGCGGTTCTCCCCGGCCGAGCAGGACCGGCGCGATAGCAATGTGCAGTTCATCAATGAGGCCCTCACGAAGATACTGCTGGATGGTGTCCGGCCCACCGCCGATCCGCACGTCCATTCCGGCAGCGGCCTCGCGTGCACGGTCGAGCGCCTCGCGAACGCCTCCTGTTATGAAGTGGAACGTCGTGTCGCCTTCCATCTCGATGGGGGGACGAGCATGATGGGTCAAGATGAAGACTGGAACGTGATACGGTGGATTGTCTCCCCACCAGCCTTTCCAGTTTGTGTCCGGCCAGTCCCCACGAATGGGTCCGAACATGTTCCTCCCAAGAATCCAGGCCCCAACATTCTGAAAGCCGCGGGCCGCGAAATCATCGTCAACCCCGGTCGTGCCGCCGTCCTTGCCGAACGAGGCCCGCTGGAACGTGCGTGTTGGGACTAGCCACTGGTGCAGTTCCGTCCCGCCAACGCCGAGCGGATAGTGGATGTCTTGATTCGGACCTGCTCCGTATCCGTCGAGCGAGATGGTGAAGCCCTCAACGCGAACTCGTGTCATCGTTTGCCTCCGTTTAGACGCCTAACGGCTTAGCGATGAGCCGCGCGCATTTTGCGTCGGCTCCATCGCTTTGTTGAACTAAATCCGCTGCGCGGATAGATCAGAACCGCAACGCTGGAAATTCCCCTCTCGACCATTCGCGTTCCGATCCCAATCGATTCACTATCCCTTTCAGGGCGGGCCATCACCCCACCCCGATTGGGTCCGGAACGCTTCGAAGTCAGAGGAAGTGAAGCTCCTATGTCCGATCCACCTGACTTGTATTCAGCTGCGCTCATTTTGACATAAGGGAATTTAGGATGGGCACCGAGTAACCGGCAACCGGACAGAACCCAGTCAGGAGAGCTTTGCAGATCAGGCTATACCCACTCCCAACGGAGACAAGCCTCTGGTGGAATGATGTAGCGTCGGCGGCGGTTCGGTAAGCTTCAATGGCTGGTGCCGTGTTCCACAGCCACTTAACGTCGAACGCCACAGAAGAAATCCTATGTGGCGCTGGGGAATGCGTTCTTGGCTAAGAAGAGGCACGAACAGTCGCCCAACGCCACGTATCGACTTCCGCCTAAACGTTTGTAGTGTTGAGCGAGACGTGCACCAGCCAAGCACGGATTGTGTTGATGTCCACGCCCGCGCGGATACCGCAAGAATTGCAGATTCAGCAGCGCCAATCGGATGATCACCTCATGCGAGCGATTGAAGATGCCCCTGTGCAGATCTACCGGGGTTCATTCGGCGTGTGTGAAGTCTGCAAGTGCCTGATTCCAAAGGCGAGGCTCGAAACCGTACCCTGGACGCGCGATTGCAAGGAAGAGTCGGATCACAACCCTGGCGGAGATGGTTGAAGCTGAAGTTGCTCGTCATAGTGTTCCAGGCTTTGTATCTTCGCTGCAGTTGCCGGCGGGACGATTGCCGAATACGTGGAAGTGCAGATCGGGGATGACGTCGCCTGGACTAAGCCGGAGCTTCCAGACAAACGCTCCGGTTTCGGCACCGGGAAGGAGAAGGTCGGAGTTCCCCAGTAACGCCGAGTAGTCAAAGACTGCGCCAACCCCTTCCTGGGCATTCGAGGCGTTGAGAATTGTCGGAGCGAACTCTTTCGCTACCTCGCCGAAGCCGCTCCCGAATCCATCCACTTGGACGACGATAGGAGAAGAGATGGGCTGCTTCGAGTTGTTCTTGAGACGAATCGGCAGGTGAGCCTCTCGCTTGTCTGGGACAAACTTCGTGGGATCGCTGATAAGAGCCACATCGTCTGTGATCTCGACGCGTGTGGCCGTGCAAACAGCTGGCGCTGGATCCCCGCCCGAAGATGGAGCAGTACGCTGCAGCCTGACCTGTGTTGTGTAGACCTGAAACGTTCCACTGCGGCTGTCCGGCCAGAGCGGATGAAAGGTGCCGTCTATGCCGGCCGCAAGTCCGATGTAATCACCGCCGGCAGCATAGCGTGACATTGGCGAGAGCAGTGTCAACCGGGCGCTGGTGTCTTTTCCGGTCCTCAGTACGGCGGGGGGTTTCCAGGCGGTAGGTGCCAGGCGCATGTTTCCGGCGCCCTTGCGATGGGAAACTTCACTGCTCAGTTTCACGCTCGGAAGAAAAGATTTGCCGCCGTCCTCCGAGGCGGCAAAGTACACGTTGTAGTCGTCCTCGGGAAGGTCACGGGTATCAAACCAAATTACACCCACAACTCCGTCTTTATTGACCGCGATCGCCGGTTGAAACTGGATGGCATTTTCGGGCGCGGAGGCGTCAATGGTAGACGCACTCCAGGTGGCGCCACGATCGGCGCTATAGGAAAATACAACCTTCGTCCGTCCATTGCGGAAGTCATCCCAGACAGCGTACAGGCGATCCTTGTGTTGGTCCCCCGTCGTATCGGCGACGAACTGGGGAAACGTGCCCAGCCGCGGCGAATCCTTGCTCGTGGTCCGCGATCCCGCAGGCCTGGGACTGGAAAAACTCACCCCTCCATCGTTCGAGATGGCGGAAAAGCAATTGCTTCGCTCGGTGCCGTGTTGCTTTGTCTGGTCAAAACTGAAATCGCAAAAGGGCGCAACAAGCGCGCCATCGCTGAGCACCATGAGATTCGAATTGCTGATTCCGATCTTGCCGCCGCCGCTTGCGGCAGGCACGGGGCCGACAAACGAGCGGCCATCGTCGTCCGAGCGGAAGACGCCAATGCGGTACTCGGGGAATTTAGCGCCTCCGAGCACGCTGACGTAAACGCGCCCCGCAAATTTGCCGAAACTCTGGTCCACCGCGAGTTGTGGGTGATCGTACGCATCGCTGCTGGCGCCCAGCAAAGCCGGCTTTTCCCAGGTCTTACCCGCGTCAACGCTGCGGTAGAACAACAAGACCGGTGGTTCTGAAGTATCCGGCATGGCCATATACATGAAATACGCGGTCCCCGAAACACCGTAGGCAACTTGTGGATCGGCGCCTACGGACTCGGATTGTCCGGGCGGTGAAGCATCGTTCCAGCGAAAGCCGCCGTCATGGGAAACGTACGGCCGCACACCGACGGCGCCTTCGGGGCTGGCAAAGACAATCGAGGCCCCCAGCAGATCGGAGGCGCTGCGCGGACTTGCCGCAACCATCATTTCGAGGTGCGCGAAATCGCCGTCGCGGCTGGCCAGAATTTCCGGACCAACCAGGATACGCGTTTGTCGAGCGTCGCTTGGCCTGGCGCCAGCTTGTGCGGAAATGCCAGTAAGTGTACCGCCTCCTAGGGCGAGCGAAAGCACAAGGCATGTTGCTGCGAGGGCGACTGCAATTGGGCGCATATTTTTTTTCATGGACTCAATCCTTGCGCGCACTCTCGCGCTGGCTAGAAATCGCTCTGCATTAGAATTGAAGTTTGAGGGCCAATTGGATGGAGCGCGGCCCGCCGATTTGATAGAGCGGATTGAAGCCACCATTCGCGCCGCCGGACCCGAGGCTTTGCGCCAGAGTCTGCGTCGGAACGCCAAATTGGGGTGCGCCCAAGAATGGATAGGGAGGCCCAAAGTTAGGGTGATTGAAGATGTTGAACATTTCGGTGCGAAATTGCAGCGCCACTCTTTCCTGCAAATGAAAATCCCTCTGAACCGCGAAATCGGCCTGCCAGGCGTTCAAGCCGCGCAGCACGTTTCGCCCGAGAGTACCCTGCTGACCGGACGGAGCGGGAGTAAATGCAGCAGCATTGATCCGCCTGCCGCCCGGGGCGCTGGGATCGCTGATATAGAAGGGCTGCCGGGGAACCACGATATCAGGGCGAGCTTCAAAGAAAGCGGGGGCAAAGACGAAACCGCCAACGAGGTTCACGGGCGCGGCGGTTCTCGCGTACACGGAGCCATCCAGGGTCCAGTTTTTCAGAATGGCGCCGGCCAACTTTGTCAGGCTTGGAGTAGGAAGTTCATAGGAGGCGCCCATCGTGAAGGAGTGTCGGATGTCGAAGTCCGCGTTCCCGCGCTGCGGCAAGACGGAGCCCTCGGTATTGGAGTCGGTGTCCAGAGTGTGGGACCAGGTATAGGAAGCCAAGGTCTGGAGTCCGTGCGTGACGCGGCGGTGAAACTGCACCTGGAGGGCATTGTAGTTGGACGTTGCGCCGTTTAAAGAAAGACTGATGAAATTGAAATTCGCATTGGGACTGTAAAAGTAGTCCTGATAAATGAGACGCCGTCCCACGGCGCCGATGTAGGAGATGGAGAGCGCCTGAGCGGTGCCAAGCTGCTGCTCAAAAGACGCGTTCCATTGAAGAGAATATGGGCTCTTCAAATTGGGATCCGTCACATCGATTCTTCCATAGGGAGGCGCAGTGCTACCCAACCTGGGAGGAGCGAGTGTTGGGGCTGGGAACGATGTGGGAAAGAGGATTTGGGAAGCGATGAAAGGGAATCCGGAGGAAGCGTCGCCAAAGACACTGTTGGAGATATTGCCGAACAGGCCGAAGCCGCCGCGGAAAACACTGGTCCAATTCGGATTGTCGCGGAATTGAAAGGCGGCGCCCACGCGAGGCGCAAAGTCCGAGTAAGAGTTCTTGTAGAGCGGCGTTCCAGCGGCGGCCAGCGATGTCAGGGTCGCGGGATTCACGGTCCCCACATTGGTCAGGCCGTTCAGCGTATAGGGTGTCGGTGTCGAGTCCCCGGACGATGGAACTGGATTAAAGTCCCAGCGAAGGCCGTACGTCAGCATAAGGCGGTGGGACAATTTCCAGGCGTCCTGGGCGAAAAAGGAAAGATTGGTGAAAATGAAATTTGTCGTCGGACGGGAGGCGCTGGACTGAACATACGCCGATCCGTTTTGCGCACTGGTTTCGTCCAAAAAACCCACAAGCTGGCTGTACGCTGGAGGATGCTGGTCGGGAGACAGCCGGCGATAGTCAACGCCGAACTTCAACAGATGCGCTCCACGCGAATAGGACACATTGTCCACGAAGTTGATCTGGCGCTGCAGGTTGTGGCTGTTAGCTCCCACTTCGAGGATAGGCCCTGTCATGGTGAGGCCGTAGACGTTGAAGTCCAGCAAGGCGTTGGAAAAGCTGAAGCCCGACGGAAAAACTGCGGAACTGGAGAAGGGCACGGCGCCGCCAAAACTGTCGATGGCGGAAAACGTGAAAGTAGTGATGCGACTAAAGTTGAAGCGGAACTCATTCGCCAAACGAGGATTTATGGCGATTCCGGCGCCGAAGGTGAGGGTCTGCGTTGTGGTCTTAAAGTGATCGACCTCGCTGGGACTGAGGATCTGCGAAGGATCACCTCGCGTGGCCGTGCTGGAAGGAGCGTAGTTGTATCTACCGAACACGGTCCAACGCTTGGAAGCCGCATAGTCGATGCGCAAACTTGTGGCATCGAGCGAAGAGGGGTTCGTGAAGGAGCCCGTGAAATTCTGGAGTCCGTTCGCTAACATCGCGCCGTTAGGAATAGGAAAAGCGTTGAGGAGCGCTTGCATGGCGGGATTCGCGCCGCTCCGAAAAGACGTCGAAGGAACTTCCTCCGTCAATGTTTGTGGTAGCCGCAGGCGTAGACCTTCGTAGGAGTAGAAGAAAAACAGGCGATCTTTGACAATCGGGCCTGAAAAAACACCGCCGAAATCGTTTTGGCGAAGAGGCGACTTGTTGTTTCCGACGCTGTTGGCGAACCAATCGTTCGCATCGAGCACATCGTTACGGAAATACTCAAACGCCGTGCCATGAAATTGGTTGGCCCCGGAGCGCGTCACGATGGAGATCTGTCCGCCGGGAACGCGGCCGTATTCCGGAGCGAAAGTCGAGGTTTGTACGCGGAACTCCTCCAGGGCGTCGATAGAAACAAGGCTGTTGGTGCCGCCAGAAGCGGAGAAGGCCGGATAAACGCCGGCCCCGTATTGTGTCAGACCCACTCCTGTGCTTGCCGCCACGTTGGCGCTCACGCCGTCCACGGTGAAGTAGTTGGCGTCGCTGCGTTGCCCATTGATGCTGAACTGGCCGGGCCACGCAAAATTTGCGCCGGTGAGGACAACGCCGGGCGTCAAGTTGATGAGCGCCTGAAAGCTGCGTCCGTTCAAAGGAAGATTGTCCACAAATTGGCGATCCACTACCGTGCTCACCGTGGCAGATTCCGTGTTGACGAGCGGCGCGCCAGCCGCGACGGTAACTGTTTCGGCGACGGAGCCGACTTGCAGCGCGAAATTGATGGACACATTGTCTTGGACGTGCAGTTCAATGCCATCCTTGACGATGCCTTTGAATCCATCTCTGGTCACGTTGGCCCGGTAGATGCCCGGCCGCAGTCCAACCAGCCGGTAAATCCCTTCGGCATTTGTCTGCACGGTATAGAGAACGTTGGTGTTCACATTGGTGAGCGCGACCGTGACACCGGTCGCAACGCGGCCCGAAGGGTCGGTGATTTGACCGGTGATTGTTGCATCCGTTGTCTGCGCGCTGGAAGGCTGACGGAATACGAAAAGACCCATGGACACGAAAACGAGAACACCCCAGCCCCGCAACCCTCTCATGTTGCCCCCTGGAACTTCTACCATGTATTTGCGCGCAGCCTCCCGATGTTCTCAATGCGCGGTCAAGAAACTCGCCGAAGAACACTTCGTCTGAATCGAAATCTTCGATGTGCCAAAGTGGAGCCGAAGGAAGAAGGCTCGTTCTTCGGGGATGGCAGGCGTTTTACGAAGACCTTGCTGGTTAAGCGCCGAGACCGCGATTCCTATCACTCACGGATGATTGGGTGCCCCGGCCAGGTTGGCGTACAAAAGTCTCCGCCCGCGAGGAGAAGGACTCCCGTCCGGCGGTTCGAGGGTGACAAACACGGCGTCGACGTGTTCCAGGACGCGAGGGTTGCCGACTTCCAGAATCCAGCGGTTCATCGAAGCGTCGTCCACGTGGAACAAGCCCAGGTTCTCCGGCTTGCTCTCATTGGGCTGACGGTATCCCCAAGCCTGGAAGCCGGCGGCGGCCCGGTTGTGGCGCTTGTCCTGAAGGTCAAAAGCGTAAAAGACCAGGAGCTTCTTCTCGACGTAATAGACACGCCCATATGTGCGGTTAGTCTTCCCGTTGCCGTCAACATCATAGACGTCGACGATGTGCAGGTCGCGCGCGCCGAAGAGGTTATTTGCTTCCGCCTGTTCGATGGGCGGCGCGGTCTTCACAGCTTGCTGGGTCCACTCAAGCCGGCTCTGCAAATTCTCGGCTATCCTCCGTTGCTCTTCCGTCCGCTGAACGGCGTTCTGCAACCTAGATTGCAGGTCGGCTACCTGCGTGTTTTTATCTTCTGCGTTGTTCTTTGCCGCTTCCAGGTCTTGCTTTTCTTGGTCGAGCTGAGTGCGGGCCGCGGCAAACTGCGATTCGAGCATTCTCTGTTGCGCTTGCAACTCGGCGTACTTTGACTGCTCAGCCGCGAGTGATCTCCGCAAAACCTCCTGCTCAGATCTCTCCTGTTCTACCAATTCCGATGCCGCCCTTTGCTTCGCCGCTGTTGCCTCGGCCTGGTTCTTCCAGCGATTCGCTTGGGCGCTCAGATCTTTCAGTGTGGGTGTCAACAGAACTTCTTTCAGCCGGTAGGCGGCAGTACTGACACCAATGCACACCAGCAGAGCAACTGTTGCATACGACAGCGCAGGTCTGTGAAGCCAGTTCCCGAGGCGATGGAGGCTGGTCTGCCATTCTGCGTTTCTCGCACCAGCCTCCTGGGGTGTCGCTGGTTTATTACCTAAGCCTCGCTCCCGTTGCGCGCGATCCAGCAAGCGCGCCAGCAACTCGTTCTCGTCCGCTTGGTCATCGAGTTCCTCCTCCTCAGCCGCTTGCTTTAGAACCGCGACCCGTCCGAGGTCATCGGCGGAGATGCGGCGAAAGTCAGCGCACAGCTCCCGACAATCCCTGCACTCTGAAAGATGCTGCTGGAGTTCTTCAAATTCGGATGGTGACAGTTCCCCGATGGCCGCGAGAGCGCAAAGCTCTTCGTACCAATCGTTGTTCGCGTGTTTAGTGTTGGAAGCGGTACGCATCATGGCCTTCCAAAGCGACGCTCTCCGTGGCTTGCTTCATTCCCGTCCGTGCATTCAGGAAGTTCCTCAAAGCCTTCAAGCCTCTGTAGTAGTAATTTCTTGTATTGGCCAAAGTTTCTCGAATGGCTTCCGATGTCTCCTGCAGTGTGTAGCCCTCGACGTGGACCAGTTCGATGACCCGGCGCTGTTTGGCGTTCAGGGTGGCGATGCCCGCCTCCACGTAGCGGGCCCATTCCGCGGGACTCATACCAAGGAGTTCGGAAGACTGAGTCCTTCGTATATCTCTCGCTTCGGATACCTCTACCTGCTTGTAGAAGTTCCGTATGTGGAGATAGCGGCGGCGCAACAATGCCTTGAAGTAGGCGAACTGAAGAATCCAGGTTCTGACGGTTCCTCGGGAAGAATCGTACCGCTCTTTCTGTAAGTAAATAGAAAGGAAGACTTCCTGAAGGATGTCTTCCGTCTCTGCCCTATCTCGAAGAATCCTGAGCGATACAGAGAACACTTGGCGGCAGTAGCGATGGAACAGCAGAGCGAAACAGTCGGAGCATCCCTCGCCGATGTTACGCAGCAACTCATCATCCGCGAGCGATTCGAGATGCCCGTGAGTAGGCATTGTTTTGGCGGATTATAGGCTATGTTCCATGGCAGAAATCAAGAGGATTAGCGGTGAATTATTTTATTGGCAGTTGACACGAATCGGCAGTCTCAGGAAATACGCCCCGACTACGGAACGCTGGCTTGTTGATGGCTCATTGTCACGCATTCGGAAAACAAGGGTTCCCCGTTGTAGAAGGCGATGCTTCCAACCAAGTCCTCCTCTCCCTATCACAGAATCGATACTGCTAGGGCGCGGGCCGCACGGGCTGCAGTTGATTCCAGTTTCCCGAGAATTGCCCGCTCGGGTTGAAGTTCGGATCATCACTCATGATGTATTCGCTGGACCCGTTCAACCAGGCGTGATCATATTGGTTGCTCAGTTCCATAGTTCTTCCAGTCGTGGGATCTCGGAAAGACTGCACACCCCGTATGTTTTGGTCCGCTCCGAAAGCACTGTTTAACGAACCCCGTTGTGCGTTGGCGGTGACGGCCATAATGGTCTGGGCGACCTGGTTTTGAAAATTAGCCACCATGGCGTCGATGGTGGCTTCTTTTTGTGCCTCCGCTTGGTAAAGTTTGGCAATGTTCCCGTTCGAATACGCCTGCCATTTCGGCTGCGGTCGAACGGAACTGATCATCACTTTGAAGAGCTTTTCGTTGGCATCGAGTTGGCCTTTCGGCGCCCGCAATGCCATCACGTCGATCGCGTGGCAATCGTAAAATGCACCCCGACCCTGGCGAAAAATACGTGTCACGACGACCAGCGTCACCCAATCCTCCAATGTCTTGCCATCTTTTTGGAATTCGACGCGCGCCCGAATGGCATCGGTTCGAGTGCTACCCCCGTTGCCCGCATCATCTGGCGGCAGCCCCAATTGTTTGCGTGCCATCTGGTTAAGCTCGGGGAACGGCTCGACCGAAACAACCGTACTGCCGCTAGGGAACACGCTGAACACGTTTTGGCGAAAATAATCTTCAGCCTTCATGGGTTTCTTCACCGGGCAAGGCTTGCCTTGAAGGCCGAGTGCGCGTCGATTGGGGTCTGTCAACTTGCGCAACTCTGCTGGATCATCCGTATATTGCCAGCTGTCGTTTGGGGCACCTTGAAAAGCGACGGACCCGTCCCCACTCGTGGCCTCCCACGACACCGCATAAAGATCGGAAAAACACCCCTCGTTGGTATTGCCGACCACGCTACCCTTGAAGTCCCAGGCGAAAGGAATCAACAGATCCATCGCCGGTAGGGCGGCTGTGCCACTTCCCAATGCCGGATCGACGACATTCGCTATGACTTGGACTTGCTTCATGCGCAGGTAGGAGCCGGAGGCAGTGCCGCGCGCGGCATGGGCACCGTGGGACGACTCTGCGGCAGGAGTGGCCGCGGGGCTCGAGGCGCGGGGCGAGTCGGTGGGGGTGGCCGGGGCGGAAGAAGCCGGGGTTTCGGAAGCGGGCGATGCACCCGAAGAGCTGGGCGCAGAACTACTGCTCGGGTTCGCAGTGAGGCCCGCGGCTTGTTTGCACCGATCGGACAGCGTGTCCTTGTGTTCCCTGAGGCAGGCCACGATTCGGCCCCCACCGGGTTGCACTCCCGCGCACAGCTTCTGTGCATCCTCGGCGCAGGCGGCGCGAATCGCAGCAAGTGACTGCTGATCACCCGCCTGTGCAGATTGCGCCGCTCTAGCAGGGGAAATGGAAGAAACAGTCAGCGACAACAGCAGGCAAGACGCATTGGCGATTCGTCTCACTTTCATATCGGCCTCTTGATTGAAGTGCTCATGAAAATTGTGGGGCTTGGCGTTGCGAGCATAACATGACCAATTGAGGTCAAGCACCGCGACCCGCAGATGGATGCACGCTGCAAACACTGCGCCACTACGCGGAAGCGCTCGATTGCGAACTCGTGTATGCGATTGTTCCAAAAAATGCTTCTCTCCAACAACTCGCGGAAACCCGTATTCGCGCGAAAGCCGAAAAGGACGTGCGGTCCGTGGCACACGCGATGGCCCTCGAAGACCAAGCCACGTCTGGAATAGAGGACGAGATCGAACGCGAAACCAAACGCATGCTCAAAAAGCATTAGAAAACCCCGCATGCACCTGGGGCGGCAAAGAACTCACTGCTCCGGGCGAAACCAGAAACGAATACCTAAGTGCTCTCCGAAAGGCAGACCAAGGCGACCTCGCGCAACTCCTCAAATTCGCCCGCGCCTGACGATGGCCTTTTGCCGGAAAACAAGCGGTCCGCGACGTCCTTTCGCTCAGGCCGACCGCGACGCTTTCCACAGCAACGACGGCAGTTCCAGCCCCGCTGCTCTTTGCAGGTATTCCTGGGCGTGCGCCGCTGCTCGTTCCTTCCCTTGTTCAATATCATCCACAGGCTCCGAAGGCGCAATCCAAGTCTTGGAAATGACATTGTAAACAGACGCTTGCACGCCCTGTGCGTTGTGCTCCGCAAACAAACGCAGGTGTTCGTTTCCGACCTTGACGTCGGCCCATACGCCCTGATCCAGCATAAGAAACAAAAGTATAGAGGAGCCACACGGGGGCACAAGAGAGAGCCGTTCGCGAACACTTGTTCGGGTGTCTATCCAAGCAATGTCAAAAATAGAGGTACAGCCAAGGCCCGTGAAGGTGCCCCCTCCATTAAACCTACAAAGCCGCGAAGCTAACCAGAAGCGCGGGCCGTTTCCAAGGGGTAGGGACAGACCAACCGAGCAAGGGGGCAGTGCGATGCGCACTGCCCTCTTCTTTTTCGGCTCGCCCATCCCTTCCTCAAGGCGCGCTCGATTCCGCGATGCGCATGGCCACGCCGGTCACCCGTCCCACAATTTCCGCTTCTTGCGGATACGGGAAGCGCCGAATCTCGGTTGGGGAATTCGGATAAGGAATCGCGCTCAGGTGTCCGTCTCTCAATTCACACCAACTGCACAGGTAACCCTCGCGCAGTTCGATGAAGTAAATGGGCCGTTCGAACTCCGTCCGCCACGTCGCGGACTTGATCTTCCGCTGATTTCCGTCGATTTGGACGAACGAACCAGGACGAATCAATGGATACATAGTGTAATCCTTGAGCCCGATATAACCGTACAAGGATCTCCGCAAGTCAAGGTGCTGCACCAGGGGAACCGGAATTTCCCCCCAAATCTCGATCAGCCGGGACAGGAGATTCGTCCTGTCCAATTGCAGGTCCTCTCTCGGACGCGCCGGGAGGACCACCTGTTCAGAGTCCAGCGTTTCCTTCTGGACGAGATACGTGTTTGGCAAGCCGAACAGGGCCTGATCGCGGCCGACGTCCCCCACGCGAAGCCCAAAGAATCCAAGGACATTCGTCCAACTGTCACGGTAAATGACGCTCAGACTGTAGAGTTTATAAATGCTTGGTGTGTAGGATCCGTTCTCGACGCTGTTCAGCCAACCGCGGGAGATGAAATAGTCGCGGCTTTTTTTCTCTTCGGCGAGCTTCAGGCTTCGCGCCTCCACATCACGAAGCGTCAGACCGACGCGGAGCCGCAATTCCTTTAATCGTGTTCCCGCTGAGCGGGCGACGTCGCCGGGTTCCATTCACGTATATGCTGCGTAGACCTGCGATGACAGTACATACTGACATCTATATTAAATTATAAGACGCTGCCGTTTCGTATACGAATTACCAGCGGGCTGTCCTGCATTCCTGACAGCCAAGTTGCCTGGAAATCCGGCCAACTCGAAGTTCTGCGCACCGTTCCTCACGGTCCCTCGGCCAATGTCCTGTGGCACGGGGGTGAAGCCTCTCGAGAGTGCTCGCACCGCTTCACCCGAACGGCGCCAACCGGCTCTCCCCCTGGCGCCAACTGGCCGCCAGCGCATGGCCCGGCAACCGAGCTGGCCGAACGCAGGATGGTTTATGGATCTCACTCCAACTCGACGGGAGTTAGGCCAATCCCCTGCCGTGCTGAACTTCTCGAAGGACTTTTTCGGCCTGCTCCAGATCAGCCAGGCGCTGTTCCAGTTCGGCACGAAAAATCTCCGCTTGCTCGTAAAGCCGGGCATTTTGAATCGCAACTGCAGCAGGAATCGCGAGGGACTTCGCCAGCCGCAGATGTTCCGGGGTAAACGCCCATGCATGCGTATCGCCGAGCGAAAGTAGCCCGAGCACCTGTTGCGATGCCACGAGCGGCACACACAGCCATGAGCGCAGATGGGAAAAGCCCTTGAAGGCACCCCAGCGTGTCTCCTCTGCTGTGTTGGGGATGAGCAGGCTGTTCCTGCCCGCGAGAACGTGCATCAGAAACTCGCTCTCCTCGGCATCCAGAGTTGCTGGCGACTTCGGGATGCGACGGCTGGTTTCGAACCTTTGCACCTCGCGCGCAAGGAAGAGCCGCGCGCCGGCTTCCACGAGCAGGATGCGAGCCGATTCACAGGGAACCAGTTTCAGCAGAGACTGCAGCAGGGTGTCCAGAACGTAGTCCATGCTGAGGTTCTGCGTGAGCGCAAGGGTTGTCTTTCGAAAGGCATCGGCCTCCGCGCCAGCGGACTCCGCCCTGTCGAGGTTTCGGGAGATCTCCTCTTCGGCGGATTTTCGCGCTGAAATATCCTGTGCCGTTCCCACGAGGCGCCGGACGATACCGGTAGAATCCCGGACCGGGAATCCGCGGACCCACACCCACCGGGTCGCGCCGTCCGGTTTCGTAATGCGGAATTCCTCGTCGAACCGGCCGGTTTGAACGGCTTCACCCAGGCGGGAGAGAACGCGGACGCGGTCCTGGGGATGGATGACCTCTTCATACGACCTGGGGCATTCCTCGAGAGACTCACAGGAGCGGCCGGTGATCGTCTCATAGGCTCGGTTGACGTAGAGGACCTTCATGTTCTCTGCGTCCAGCATCCAGAAAATCTCCATGATATTCGTGGCCACTTGCTGGAATCGCTCTTCGCTCTCGCGCAATGCCGCTTCTGCCTGCTTTCTGCGGGTGATGTTACGGAAGACGGCAACGTGCTTTCCGGGCAAGTAATCGGCCTTTGCCGTGTACTCGACGAAGATGGTATTGCCGTCTTTCCTGACAAACTGTGCTTCGCGATGCTCGTGCTCGCGGTCGAGAAACTGCCTCCAGAAGTCCTCGAAATCGTTACCCCCCTCATAGAAATTCGCGATTCGCTGGCCGACAAGTTCGTCGCGCTTCGTTCCAAACATGTTTTGGGCCGCCGGATTGGCTTCGAGACAGATTCCCTGGTCGTCGAGAATCAAAATGCCATCCCGTGTGCTGTCGAAGACGGATTTGTATTCGCGCTCGGTGGCATCAAGGACGTTCACCGTCTCTCGATGTTCGCGGCGAGCCAGAAGAAGGAAGCGGACGTGGAGCACAATTGCAGTCGAGAGTGCGATCAGGACAAGCGTAAGCAAGACGGAAGACAAAGACCCGCTGTAGAAATGCGCCCCGAACGCGGTCGCGAGCAGGGTAATGGCTGCGAAAGAGATGAGAACCGAACCGGCGCGCAGCCAGCGCTGCGGCTTGCTCTTAGGGAAGAATGTGCGAGACGTTTGCATGGCGCCGCTGTCGTGGGAACCTTGAACCAAGGGGCCGCGGTGGTCCCCGGGCGAAACATCCGGCATCGGGCGGTTCCGCTCCAATACCTTCACACTCTGGCAGGATGCTATGCCCGGACGTGAGGAGAGTCAATATGTCCTCAGCAGTCCGGAAACACCTGTCGCCTGTTATCCCGGCATGAAACGAACGGCGTCAGTGGCATGAAACGAATCCGGCAGGAAGAGCACTACTGCATGAAAGAAGAACTCCGCGCTCGTAGTTCCGGCAATGGATGCAGGTTGATACCCTCATTCAGGTGTTGATTCCGAGAGGGAGGGTCATGACTATGCGCAAGGCAACAAAGGTATTTTGCATGCTTGCAGGAATTGCATGTCTGTTCTACGCCGAGCCGCGAGCCTCTTCTATGCCTAGCCCACAAGCCGCAGATTCAAGTCCGTTCGACAAGATGCTTACCGATCGAAACATCTGGGGCGAGGATGCCTTCCAGGCGTTTGCCTCCCTGGACCGCTGGAAGGATGCAGGTGAATCCTCCATCCTGGTGTTCACCGATAAAATCGTCGGCGGATCGAAGTTCGAAAAGCCGGAGCAGGGGCGGGAGAGAGCTGCGGCAATGGCCCGGACGATGAACCGCCCGCATTTGAGACTATCTCCGGAATTTGCAACTTCCTACAAGGCAGCCCTTTCACGGAAAACTCCCGCATTGCAAGCCGAGTCCATTCGCTTCATGGAAGACGATTCGTACCGCGTGCAGTGGAAGCGGGAAGGCGCCGAATTCTTGAAGAAGCAGCTGACGATGCGCGCGGTGGTGGCCGCTTATGGTGCTCCGGAGAAGACTACAACCGAAGTTGTGCAGGCCCTCGGCGACCGCCGACCCGCCGTGCTCACCATTTCCGCGTATGCCGGCGGCATGGTCAAGTTTGTGCAGAGCGATCTATCACCCGACCCCAACATGGTTGATCGTGTCGTTCTGGATGTGCCTGCGGCTGTCGCGCTCATCCAGGCCTCGCACTAGTCCAATCGCTCCGCACTTGCAGCAGGACTGTGCCTGAGCGCACATGAGGTGGAGAAATGAATACGATCCGCTCGCGATCCAATGGTCACCTGGTTGCCGCCGTGGTCCTCTGCAGCGTGAGTTTTGGCTCGGGATGCGGGAAATTGTTCGTCCGCGACATTGCCACCGACGCGCTGGATCCCAGTAATCTCGCAGACACCGAACCCAGTATCGCCGTGAATCCGGAGCATCCCCGCCACATCGCGATCGTCACTTTTTCCGAAAACTGGAGCGCGGCGAAGGGAGCCCCCGTCTGGAAGTCTTCCGACAGCGGGAAAACGTGGACCAAAGTGTTTCAGGTCGTGCAACCCACTCCCGGTGAATTCGGGCCGGGTGATCAAAAACTCGATTTCGATGCCAACGGCCGCATCTATGTCGCAGAGCTTGCCTCCGGTGGTGGCGGCATCAACGACTACGTTTACCGCCAGACGGGAGGGCCCGACGCACCGCTCACTCCAGGCGCCAGTTATGGCAACGACCAGCCGCACCTCTCGGTTGATCGGTCATCTTCAAGCCCGTTGAAGGGACATCTTTATTCGCCCTGGCTCGACTTCAGCCAGCCTCTCGAGCGGTCAACCGTCGCAGCTTCCAGTAACGAAGGGATCGCCATGAGTTCTGTGGGAGCCGGCGACAATAGTTCCTTCCCGAATCGCACGACTCGCTCGGCCGCCGCGCCGGACGGCAAGATTTACATCATTTACAAGACTCGCGAAGGAACGGGTGGCGCGCCTGCGGGATTTGAAAACGCTCACTTCCATGTCAATCGCTCCGACGACGGTGGTCTGACTTGGACAGGACTAGGCGCCTCGGGAATCTCCGTTCACGGCGCAACGCAAGTGCAAACCTATTTCACGACCTCGTTTGGGAATCTTGCCAAGGGAAAAGTAGCACGCGCGCGCAGCAGCGATGCGTGGATCGCAGTGAATCAGGAAAACGGTGACGTGCATGCCGCCTACGTGCAGCGTGACGCCAGTGGATTCGCGCAGATCTACGTCGCACGCTCGACCGACCAGGGAGCCACGTGGACCTCCGCGCGCGCCTCTGACGGCACGCATAATTCCGCGTACCCGGAGATCGCCGTGACCAAGCGCGGCGTAGTAGGACTCCTTTTTGTTGATTACGACGATGCCGGGGCGGTCACGCTCTTCCGGCACCACTTCGCGCGCAGCTTCGATCATGGCTCGTCCTGGGACGACGATGTTCTCCAGACGATGAACCCGGGACCGCTCTCCAATGCGTCCAGCGGGTTCCTCTGGGGCGACTACGAAGGTCTGACCGCGGCGAAGAATACTTTCTATGGCGTTTTTACCGGAGAGTCTTCCGGGCGGACGGTTTTGCAGCTCGATCCGGTTTTCTTTCGACAGAAGAGCTGCCGCTGGTGGTGGTTGGGCTGCTGGCTGGAAGATGACGATTAGACAAGATCGCGCAAACAAGAATGCAGGGCGCTCTGGATTTTCTCAGGGAAGAAGCGTCTCCCCCGCCTTCTACTCGGCGGCCGGACTTCCGAGCTCTAGCCTAGAGAGGAGTTGCCGGTGAATATCTCTTTTGGAGTTGGGCAACCCATGGAGCAGGAGAACGACAGATGATCGCGATCGAAGCAATCAAGTTTAATCACAATCATGGCTCCGCAACACATGACGCTTTCAACATTCGAAGGAACGCCACGCAATTCGTCCACGTTCCGGAGTGGCGGCGGTTTATCAGCATGAATCCGGAAGACTCGCCGGCAGCGTACGCGGTTGCGCCCACGCATGGCAACCACGTCGGCATCGAAGTGTCACTCATCACCGACGACCCCGGGGCCGCGTTCATGGAGGTGCGGGTCGAAGATCACGTCAAAGCACGGGCTGTAAATTTCATCAACGGGAAGTCGGGATTCGTAGGCTTCGAATTGATCGATCCACCCGTCGCGCGCGGCCAAGTGGGAGTCTGGGATCTCCAATGGCATTGGGAATACCGGCTGGGGCCGCATCACCGGTGGCACCACTTCGACACGACGCGGCATCGCGTCTACGTGGTCCTCGATTTGCCGTCTGATCCGTGGGAACAAAGCCCTTACAACATCGGCAACACGCGATTGCCATGGACCGACGTGCTCGACCACGCTTGCCGCTGGGCGCAAGGAGCGAGCTCCAAGGACATGGCTGCCGCGCTCGTGACGCAGAACGTTTACGCACTTGGGCCCTCCATCATCACCTATGATTGTCCCGGGGGCGGGAGCTCCCATTACAGCGCGGGGAATTTCGATTGCACGGCATTCCTGGATCGATTGCGAGGCGGCATAGGCAACGGGATATATGTGAATTGCAGCGACTGCGCGACATTCGTTTCCAGTTTTGCCAATGTCCTGGGGTGCAGTCTGTGGCAATCACGAATGGGCTACAATTTTGCTTTGAACGAGATCCTTGCTATTGGAAGCAATGTTTGGCAAACAGCGTGTGGCTGGGGCTCGTTCTCCTATCATGAGGTGGCCTGGGAGGGAGCGTGCACTGCAAACGAAGACGTTTATGATGGCTGCCTGCAAGTCGACGGTGACAGCGATCCGACAACCGCCCCGCACGTCCCGCTCTTGCCACAGGATTTGCGGTTCGGAAATCCTGGAAATTTATTGTACCGCGACCGACTCGCGACGCCGGCCGGGCGGCCAAACTGCAATCCTAAGCCCGGCACGCGCCAACATCGCGCAGTTGTATAGAGGGGGAACGAAATGCAAGCCGAACAGAAGGAATATCTTGAGGAGCACTATGCCGCCAAGGAATGGCACGGCCGCAGCAGCTCGAGCCGCCGTATGGTGAAGGGATTTCGCGTCGAAGATTTGGAACTCAAGACCTGGAAGCTGCATCGCGCGAAGCGCGACGAGCGAGACGGGATGGTAGCGCTTTTCTCCCTTTGGGGCCGCGGCGATTCGGAGGATGAGCTACTGTCGATCGAGGTTTTCGAGTGCGCCTCAGTGAAGGCCGCCCACGATCAGCTTCTGGAAGTGCTGGCGAACGTTCAGTCTCCAAAGGTCGAACGTATAACGGAAAAGACTGCGCCAGGCGACGTTGCGTTCGGGCTGGCGAATACGATGATTCTTTTCGCTCGCGCGAACCTGGCCATTTTGGTCCGCAACGCTGGGCCGAGGGTTGTCCCCGTAGGAATCGCGGCGCGAGAACTCGATGCCCAAATTCTCCGGCGGCTGGAATCCGAGTGATTACGGCAAAGAACTTCAACCAACAGATCTCCTCTCTCTCGCCCTGATGGAACAGTCTTCACACCTATGCTTGCAAGCGAAGCGAATCCGCAGTACTGGCTCCAGTCACGTTTGTTCCAAGCGGCTCGTGACTTCGCGTCTGATTAACGCTTACCGGAGATCGCTTGCGAAAACTGGCAATACCATGCCCGGCTTATCCGATCCCGAGGTGACAACGCTAGACCTGTCGGGAGATTGTTGCCGTTCGACGCATTACTGCTAGAGGAGGCCAGTCAAAAGGCTGACGGTCCTATGTCGATTTACGAGCAAGTGTTTCGGCCGTGAAAATCGCAAGCCTTCTGAAGAGTGGTTCGGCAAGCGCTTCCTTTTCTTCCGGTGGAAGTCTCAGGTGCTGCTCCACTTCGGATTCCACGTCCTGAAGCTCTTTCGAGGGTGCGATCTCCGCCAGTCGCTGGAAAAGCATCTTGTGGGCGCGCTTTCGTTCCATCACTTCCAGTCCGTCCAGCATCTGGCGGTGCGCCGTCCCCTCCCAAATCGCGAGAATCATTGCTTCCCGCAGCCAGCGCTCCGCGCCATGCTCGGCCAAGACACCCAGCCCTCCGTGCACTTCCATGGCCCACTTTGCGGTATCAACTGCAAACTCAGCCGTCCAATATTTCGCAAGGTGTGTCACTAGCCGAAACAGATGATAGCGATCGGAGTAAGGCGGCCGCTCCATCCACACGTCGTTCAAGAGCTGTACCGACTCCCACGCTAGCGCAAACGCCGATCGAAGCGCATTCAGCCGACCTTCAAATTGATGACGAAGCAGAGGATGGTCGAGAATCCTTTTGCCGAACGCGACGCGGTGCTCAGCATATGAAAGTGCATCGGCCATCGCGCGCTGTGCCAACGCGACACTCACTACGCTGTTCGCTACACGCGAGAAGTTCAACACTTCGAGGATTATATAGACTCCCGAGTCAGCGGAGCCGAGCAAGTAGCCCTCGCTGTCCCTCAACTCTACTTCCCCGGTGGGAACAGAGCGGGTTGCAATCTTGTCTTTCAACCGCCGAATAAAGTAGTTAAGCTCGCCATTCTTGCGGTATCGCGGCACTAGGAACAAGGCCAGCCCGCGCACACCTGCCGTGGCTCCTTCCGCGCGCGCAGCCACGACGGCTAATTCCGCGCCAGCATTGCTCGTAAAGTATTTGTCGCCAGTCAACAGCCAGCCATCTCGCGCTGGGCGGGCAATCGTCTCGACCGCGGCTCCCAAATCTGAGCCGCCCTTGATCTCTGTCATCCACGTGGCTCCCTGCCACACGGAATCGTCTTTCCGCGTAAGTGGAGGCAAAAGACGAGCCTGCAATTCGGCGCTGGCATATTTCGCAAGGGGCACGGCCGTGCCGAGTGACACGGTGTAAGGGCAGCAAATCCCGGGATCGTGGAACGAAATCGTGTACATCAGCAGGTACGTTGGGATCAGCGATTTTTCCTCCAGTGCGCGCCAAACGACTCCGGATCGGTAACCCCTCCTCAAAATCGTTTGATATTCGCGAGGGTAGAGAATTTCATCCGCGCGTTTTCCCAGACGATCGAACATCCGCAACCACGGGGTTCCGGCACGGTCGATTGCATCCGAAATGGCGACGCCTTCGTTCTTCCACCAACCTTCTTCGGCGTTGAGCACATCGCGGTGCGGAATATCGGGAAGCCTACTCTGCAGAAAGTTCAGAGGTGAACGTAGCGCGTTGAAACCTGTCATTTCAGCGCATGTTAGGCCGGCAGCATGGGCGAGTCAAGCCGAGCGAGTTGACAGGAGTTCGCCCCCATTCAAACACTTAGTGAGCACAACGCCTGATTCACGCACTTACCGAAGCGGTGGAATCCACTCTCAAAGGCAGCTAGGCAGATATGTCCAGTAACCCGCAGCGTTTATCAAGACTTAGCGCGGTTAGCTGGGGGCAAACGGGAGAGCGATTCGGATACTACCCCTTCCGGGCGTTCCAAACGTTCCGTAGAGCGGGCAGGCTGGAGAACTGACTGGCTTTCTAAAGTACTGGAGGAAAGGAACTTTTGTTCCATTGGTTCCTGCTCAATCGACACAGTACCTTTACCTTGTCTTATGAGCAATGAAACCCCTTGTGTGACGCGTCGCCACCAGCGTATCTCCTTGCCGCAAGGCATGTCCGTGACCTGGTACGGTAGCGGCCAGCAACAGGTTTCTCGCGTCAAAACGTTAAGCATGGGAGGTCTGTTCCTCCGCGGGTCCCATACGCTGCGAGTAGGCACGCATCTGACCCTTGTTTTTGAAGTACCCGGAGGCATGGTTCTAGCGGAGGCGGTTGTCCGAAACATCGTGCTTGGTGAGGGGATGGGTGTTGAATTTACTAAGATGAATCCTCAAAACCGAGTTCTGCTAGAGGGATTGCTCACGCGGTTGTTGCGCTAACGTAGCCAGCGCGGAGGACTTAGAGTGTTCAATTTGAAAGAGACAGACGATTTTACGTTGCTTGCCGGACTTGCCGCGTCCTCCGACGATAACTTCCGAGCCGACGATACAACCGGAACCGTGTCGGGAGTTGGTAACAGGCCCAGATCGAAGGCTCTTAGCGAATCCCGACCTGTCCGCGCACGCTGTCAATCAGCTTTTTGGAGTCATAGCCAATCCCTGCTTTGAAGACTGTCTCGACGTTTTCAATCTCAGTGATGCTCTTTGAGGGATCGCCCTTGATGAGAACAAGATCGGCCTGTTTGCCAATTGCGACAGTCCCAATTCGATCTTGCTGGCCTAGATAAGAGGCCCCATTCTCCGTGGCAATCTGAATGGCTTGCACCGGAGTGAACCCCGCCTCCACAAGCAGCTCGATCTCGCGCTGATCGCCGAAACCTGGAAGCACTCCGCCATTTCCAGTCGGATCAGGCCCTGCGAGCAGCAGGCCTCCGGCCTTGACAAACGCCACCTCAAAATCCATCTCCTTGCGCATCAACGCGGTCATCGGGGAGTCCATAGGCACACCCGCCCGCGCGGTCAAGTAGCTTTGCGCCGATTCCGCGGACATGGCCTCGAGAGTGCGGGGTTGCAGTTTTGGCCGCCCGGGCACGCTGGCCTCAAACACGGGGAGGGTGGAAGTCACGGCCACGTGATGTGAGACGAGGTTGTGGATCAGCTCCTGTACGGCCGCTCCATTCACGTCCTGTTTCGCCCAACTGCTACTACCCCCCGACGGGCAGGCGTCGGGCTTCTTATCGGCCACGAATTCCGTGTCCGCAAACACGGGCCCGTGCTCGAGATCATCAATCCCGAGCGATACAGCTTCCGGCCAGGTCACTGAACACAAATGCCCTGTCAGTTTCAACTTGAGCCCATGCGCCTGCTTAATCGCTACTCCCAGCTGCTCTCGTGTGATGTTCATGTACGCCTTGAAGGACGTCATGCCTTCCGCCGCCCAGTAGTCCACCATGCGTTTCGCGTCGTCGGGTCCTGTCAGTTCATGCATTTGCGCAAAGCGCGTTGGCTTGCCTTCGAGGTACGGCGCAGTAACATCGATGCTCGGTCCAGGCATGAGGTTGGCGTCTATTCGGCTTTTGACCTTCAAGTCCGTGTAGGGCTCGAGGCTGCCCGTCGTCCGCATGGTGGTTACGCCGGTCGCCAGATAGAGTCGTGGCGCGGTGTACGGAATCTCCGCAACGAACAATCCCGGCTCCCCAACCCGTCCGCCCGCGACTTGCACTGCGATCGAGTCGGTATAGTAGAGATGGTCGTGCATGCCAACAAGGCCAGGGATGATCGTGTAGCCAGCGCGATCCAGCAGTTGTGCACCCTTAGGAATTTGGGCGGACGTAGCCGGGCCGATGGACTGGATCTTGCCATTCACGATTACAACCGCTTGGTCTTCCTTCGACGCTGTACCTGTTCCATCGATGACTCGGACGTGGTTAATAACGAAGATTGGCGAGTTTACGATTACGAACGCTGCGACCTCACTCGACTCCTGGGCTTGCGTAACTGCGGCCGCAGCAATGAGTAGCGACCCAAACAAAAATAGCAGACGCATTCGTACACCTCGCGCTTGATGTCGTTGAAAATTCAGCAAGAAAGGACAATTCTACGCCAGCAGCTGTCCAATGGGAACGGCATGATCTGGCAGAAGGAAGCACGGGCAGACGGTCTGCTGCGCTTACTCGGAGCAGCTCATCGGGGCACTTGGCCGAACCCTAATTCCGCCCGAGTGATGATGCCTAAAAAATTCCACAGATGGACGGATACTGCGTTAATCGAGACTTAGCTACTCTTCGTTGAAGGCAACTCGGAAAACAAAGCATTTATATACCGTTCAGGGGCTGCGACGAATCGGCTGACCAACTGAAAGGGTTGACTTTCAAGATAGGCTATCTGGTGAATTTCCCCACCATCGAAAGAGTAAATCTGGGATTCCGGATAGGCCAACAAAATTGGTGAATGAGTGGCGATGAGGAATTGTATGTTTTCATTACCTCTTACCAAATCGTGGAGAAGAATAAGAAAACTAAGCTGACGCTGAGGAGACAGAGCAGCTTCGGGCTCGTCCATAAGGTAGAAGCCAGAACGGGTAAACCGATTCTGCAACAAAGAGAGAAATGACTCGCCGTGCGACTGGTCATGGAGACTCTTCCCTCCATAGCTCTCGGATGCACCCACTTCGTCAACATAGCTTGCCACGTTAAAAAAGCTTTCCGCCCTGAGATAGAAACCACCGCCAGTCCTCGTCGTAAACGAGAGCCTCAACGCTTTGACTAAGGATTCGATTGAATTCACACTGGCGGTTGTACTTGGGGAGAAATTCCGGTTTCCACCTTCCAGCCCAAACCCATAGTGCGCAGCAATTGCTTCTAACAGAGTAGATTTCCCCGTTCCGTTCTCGCCGACAAAAAAGCAAACGCGACTCGAAATCTCAAGCGTCTTTAGCGATGCGATGGCCGGGATGCTGAAGGGGTATTTCTCTCTATCTGTTACACGCTCCCGCAGTAGCGAGATTTTTTTGAGTCGCATCATGGGCTTAGACTTGCGCTGTGCATTATGTCATTTACGCGCCTTCAGGCAGTACGTGATGAACCTTTTGACCCCCGCGAGTTAGCTGAAAGCCCCGGTTAGCACGTGAAACCGGACAAGTTCTCCGGTCGGGTTTGCGTCGGAATCCACATGGAAGGTTTCCGCGTTTACCGGGACTTACGAGTAGAACGCATGCCACTATCGTCGTTTCGGCGAAGAGTCCGGAACATCGAACTCGGCAACGGCAATTACATTTTCGACTGATTGGACGACAATCTGCGCGAGCTTGGATGGATGTGCGCACACCGGCATCGTATCAATGACAAATGCCGTGGGAGCGTCCGCGGGCGTCATTCACGCGACTCGACTTTGGTGGGTAGAGTGAAATGAAGACTTGCGCCGCGCGGTGAGTTGTCGGCAGCCCACAAGCGGCCGCCATGCGATTCGATGATGGAGCGGCTGATGCGAAGTCCCATGCCGGTCCCGTGCGGCTTGGTTGTAAAAAACGCGTTGAAGATCTGGTCCGCCTGCTGCGGGGGGAGCCCTATGCCAGTATCGCTGACGGACACCAGAGCTTCCTCTTTCTCCGTTCTCTGCGATTTGATGGTGAGCTCGCGCGTCCCGTCAACGTTCTTCATCGCGTCGATGCCATTGATCATGAGGTTCATCAGCACCTGTTGCAATTGCACGCGATCGCCCATGACCTGGGGTAGATCCCCGGCCAGCTCCGTCCGGGCGGATATAGAGTATCGTGCTGCCTCGCTACCGAGGAGGACGATCATTTCTCGAATCACCTCGTTTACATCCATCGACTCTTGTTGCGGAGTACCCTTCTTAAAGAGCAGCCGGGTCCGGCCGATGATTTCCGCAGCACGCTTTGCGTCTTTGACAATTCTCGTGGCCGCCGCACGCGCCTCTTCGATGTTTGGGGTGTCGCCCGCCAACCAGCGCAAGCAGGTATTGGCGTTGGTGCTGGCTGCGGCAATCGGTTGATTCACTTCGTGGGCCAGGGAGGCAGTCAGTTCTCCCATGGTAGTCACCCGGCTGACGTGTGCGAGATCCGTCTGCGCCTGACGCAGCGCTTCCTCGGCCCGCCTGTTCTCTGTGGTGTCCGTGACCGCCCCAACAAACTCGATGCTGCCCGATTCATCGCGTAAGGCATGAGCCACGATGTGGACATATTTGACGGAATCATCCGGCATCTCCAAGCGATATTCATGATCAAAATCCTTCCCATCCTGGGACGCGCGCTCGATTGTGTGCTTCATGAAGGCCACGTCTTCCGGATGAACCCGTTGGAGAATAAGTTCCACGGTCGGTATCGTCGATCGGTCATATTGGAAGATTCGAAACGTTTCTTCTGACCAGATGATCTCGCCGATGGAAACCCTCCAGCCGAAGGTCCCTGTATGGCTTAATCTTTGTGCTTCAGCCAAATAGGCCTGGCTGCGCCGCAGCTCTTCGTTGACGGCTGTCAGTTGGCTGGTTCGCTCAGCGACTCGTCGCTCAAGCGCCTCTGCGACACGCTTTTGGTCGCCTGAGCGTCGAGCCTCTTGCAATCCAATGGCGGCCTGGTTGGCGGCGACACGCAGGAGGAGCAGTTCGATGTCGGTCGGGAAATCAGCTCGCCGAGAGCCAGCCACCAACACGCCAACTTCGTCCTGAAGGCCCAGGGAGAATGACGCGATGGCGACCTCACCCTCTCCGGCCGGATTTGGAATCACGAAACGCGATGTGGTTTGGTCGCCGCTCAACCAGCGGCCGAGCGCTCGACCGACTTCCTGCGGCTGAGCAGAGGGATGCTGACGTTGAGCCAACCGGACCACCTCAATTGGCGAACCGTCCATCGAGTCGTTCAGACGGGCGCACGCGAAATCGAGGCGCAGGATGGCGAGGAGCGACTCGAGCAACGTGCCAAGCATTTGGCATGACTCGCTGCCACTCCAAATGGCGGCAAGGGCCAGAACGCTGATCAGATCGTTGATACAGCTCTGAAGGCGCTTGACCTCATCGGCTGTTTTTTCCATTTCCATTTCCACATCAGACCGGTGATGGGGGCGGCGTGTCGCGCGTGGAGTGTCGTTCGCGCAGCTTCCGCAAGAATTCATCCGGCGGAACGAAGAACGGGTTCTCCTGGAGGATGCCGCCGATGATGATCATCGGGTGGGTCCGCATGATGTCGACGACGATCTCTCCGCCAAACTTGGCGAGATCGTACAGTCATATGACTGGGTCCTTATAGCGAGGCAACACATAATTCAGCCTCGTCTCATACTCCACCAGGTCGTCGACTCCCGGTCGATCTTCAAGGGCCCATTCCATATGGGCGACCAGCCGGGTGAGCGCGAACCCTTGCTGGATGCCGCCGTCAAGGACTTCCTGGATGAGCGCGAGCATCCGGTCCTGATCGAAGTGCCCGTCGCGCAGATAGGCGTCAGCCCAGTTGCGCAGCTCGAACTGACCGCTCTTTTCCGCCGCCTCCACATCGATGCCGGCCGACGCGAGTCGCAAGGCGTGCTCCGCACGAAGATTGGGATCGACGATGTGGAACGCCTTCTCGCCTCGCTCGAAACCCTCTTTGATGAACGGAAGCAGCACCCTGTATTCTTCGTCGGAATTGTGGAAGAACGCGCAGACGTGACGTCGCGCGCCAAGCACCGAGCCCGCGAGCCGAATCGGTTGGCTTCTGTCACTCGAAGTTCCCCCGCGGGCCTTCGCACGGTCATTGGCGGGATCCATCGGAGTTCTCCTTCGGGCAGGCGGCCACCACGTCCAACCGCTCACTGGCACAGAGGGAATCGCCGGCAACTGTGGCGTGCACTGACGCCACGACGCCTCAAACGGACAGCGTAACCCATATCCCCGCTGTGCGTCGAATCCGGGTACCGCCTGTAACGGAAAGAGCCGCGTGTGAGCCGCGACAGGCGGCGCGTATGACCGTCTGAGAATAGGATTTTGAAACCACCCGAGGCCGTGTTCGGAAGCCCATACACGCAGTACGTACAGAAATTGTGATACTTCCTTTGTTCGGCGTCCGTAACGACTGCAGAGCCGGTGGCTTCACCGCTCAATGGTAACTCGAATCGCATCTTCATTGAGAGGAATTGACCTGATCCTCTCAAGAACCAGAAGGATTTCAACCGCGGTCGGCATCGACATTGGACGGACTGGTTATCCGGAAGTTGAGACCGCGATAGACGTGTGTAGCTGCAATAATTTTGCCGGGCGAAACGGAAGCGGGCTCTGCGGGGACGCAACCACGCTGAGGGATAGCTTGGTGGTCGTATCGATGCCTTGAAAATCCCCGGTACGACAGTGTTCTCGCAGCCTTTGCCCGACGGTTCGACATTGTTCTTGCCCTATGTATACGAGCGGACGGCGGGAAATTCAGGTTTTCTAGGCACATGGGACAGCGAGAGCGCGAAAGTGGCGGCGGGGATCGAGCTCCAGATCCAGCCCTACGAGGATGACGGCCTGTCATTTAAACGTTCCGATGAAGAAATGGCTAAGAGGATCAAGTTAGATGGGAACGATTATCCGGGCCTCAGTCCGAACGGGGATACA